>MDSY01052854.1_pt1 | contig 11127 bp, 9 predicted proteins | sample 811131 | NCBI WGS metagenome assembly MDSY01 (sample SAMN05326643, study PRJNA326480) | marine metagenome | isolation source: seawater | place: Atlantic Ocean: South West | collected 2010
ATGATAACACTGAAATTCAGATTTTTTCTGTTTTTTAATCTTTCAATACTACTAGCTATGCCCTCATCGATATCAGCACAAGTATATGAGTTAATTGATGCTAAAAGCAGATTAATTGGCAAAGTTAATCTTCATACTGTTGCTAAAGGTGATTACTTCCAACAAATCGCAGAGCAATATAATGTTGGATTTTTAGCACTATTAGCTGCTAATCGAAAGCAGGATCCTTTTTTGCCAGAGGTGGGTAGCCAACTTGTCATCCCAAATGAGATGTTAATTCCTTACATACCTAGAAAAGGTATAGTGATTAACTTACCTGAACTACGACTCTATTATTTCCCCCCAAACAGTAATGAAGTTCATGTGTTTCCTGTTGGCATCGGCAGGGAGGGTCTGTCAACACCTTTGACAATCTCTTATATTGGTGAAAAACGAAAAAACCCCATTTGGCGTCCCACAAAAGCCATGCAAGAGCGTCATTTTGTTGAGCATGGCCAATACCTACCTAAAGAAGTATTGCCAGGCCCTGAGAACCCTTTTGGCAAATATGCAATGCGATTAGGGACAAGTGAGTATTTAATTCATGGCTCAAATAAACGATTTGGCATTGGCATGCGTGCTAGTTCTGGCTGTATAAGGATGTATGATGATGATATTGAGTGGTTATTTAACAATGTAGCGTTAAGAACTAAAGTTAGAGTGATTAATCAACCAGTTAAAATGTCATACGAAAAAGGTGATAAGCAGTTTATTGAAATTCATGAACCATTAAGTGACAGCGCAGCGGTTAAAAGTAGTGTTGTTTTAACTAACGCAGTGCAGCGTTTTATAGGAACTAAACGCGAACATTGGCAGCAATTAATTCCTGTCATTGAGCAACCTAATGGGCTAGTGTTAGAGTTGTCAAACTAACGTATTTCAATTTATTGTTGTAAATTATACTAGCAATTATTCCTTTAAAAAAAGCACCTACAGGTGCTTTTTTAGTATTTACGACTTGTATTTCTTTGATATTATTTTTTAAATGAAGCAACAACGTTATCAATACGTTCGTTAGCTGATTTTGCTCCTGCGGCCGCTTCTTCAGCTGCCATTTTGGCTGCTTGAGCATCTGCAGCAGCTGATTTTTGTTGAGTTTCAAGACCACTTACTTGACTAGACAAAGCATCTACTTTGTTAGTCAATGAAGTAATATTGTCTTCAAGAGCACTATTATTTGCGCAAGCTGTTAACGTTAAGGCTAAAGAAATTGCAGTGATTTTTTTTAACATAATGATATCCCAAGTGTTGTTGTGGTTATTTGTTTATTGTAATTGCAGTATGGCACAATTATAAATTATAACAAAGTGGTTACATGTTCAAGTTAGGTATTAATTTTATTGATCATTTTGAAGGTTTTTAGGCATATTTATGTGTTTAATTAAGTCGTCCATGAGTTTTTTCTTTATTTCAAGTTGATCATTCGCTGTTAACTGATATTTTTTTGCAAGTATTTCATAATCACTCGGGGCTAAACTAACAGTTAAACGAGGACGTTTTGGGCGTTTGTTAATGGGTAACCCAAGAATATCACGGATTTGATCTGAAGGACTTAGGCCAGCCTCAAGTGCTTGCTTTCGAATAGACATTTGTATTTTCTCGTCCATATCAAACGCAACTTGCACAGCTTTCATTGCTTTAACTGAAGACTGCCATTTTTCTGGTATTTTTCGAGGCATAGTGGTTACCAATTCAATAGTTAAAGAGAGCAAAAAATTAATGTTAGCTTGCTGGGTACATATCAATAATATCTGAAAGGGGCCTATATAATGTTAAGCAGACTTCAGTGTCGCCATCTTGCCATACTTCAATATCAATGCCTTTACTTTGGTCTTTGTTATATAGACGGTATAATTCAAATTGTTCTCCGCTATCTTTTCCTTCATAAGCTGATAATGTTTCAGTTCGATGATCTTTGCGGTGAAAAAAGCCTACTTGAGCATAAACGCTTTGTTGATATTGCTCACAAGTCCAATGCGTGGTTTTGACAGTGTCAGCCTTCTTATCTAAAAAAGCGTTACCTGGTTGTTCAAATATCTCAGAGAAACTATCTAAATCAAATAAAGTTTCAACATCTTCATGCTCAATTTTTAAAGATATTTTTAGTTCAGTAATATCATCAATCTCAAGAGATAAAAATAGTTCGAGATTATCAGTACCCAGAAGAGCCCATTCCGTTTGTATGCTGTTTTCAAATTCATAACTGTTTATTGCTTTAACTTGAAACTGTTTATTACGAAGTGAGTTAGGTAAGGCAAAACTGTCTGTTAAAACAATAATGTCATTAAGAAGTAATTGATTAACACTCTCTAGTTTACGAGGTTGTTCAGTTGACTTTTTAAAAATTTTTTTAAAAAAACTCATAGACTACTCAGGGTTTATTTTCACAAAAATATTATTCTTTAATAAAAAATTTTAGGGGGTTTGCCAGCAGCAAACACCCTATAAAGTTTTATTTTTGTTTAGCTTTTAATCGTTCCAGTACTGAGTTAGCACTGTTATCTTGAGAGCCAATACCTGCTGCTTTTAGTTGGGCTTGCAACGAGGTATCAGAGTTTTCAGATTCGAGTAACTCAGCAGCTTTCATTTTATCATCGAACTTTTGCTGTTTAGCTTTGATTCGTTCTAATGAATCTTTAGCGCTTAAAAGCTTTGAGTTACTTGATGAAAAATTATCGGTAATAGCGGATGTCGCTTTTTGTACACTTTCAGTGGTTTTTACCATAGATAACTGACGCTTATGCTCGGCAACTTGACGTTCGCTTTTCTTGACAAGTTCTTTTAAGCGCTCGGCATTACCACTAAAACTATCATGTGCTTGTTGTTGATCTGCAAGACTAGACTCTAAGTTAGCTATTTTTTCAGCAACGGCAAGTGCTAATACTTCGTCGCCCTTATCAAGGGCTTGCGTTGCATAACCCTCGTGCTCGATAATTTCACGTTGTAAGCGATCAACTTCACGTTTTGCAGACATTTGTTCGGCCATTACACCCGTTAAATCACGTTTCGCTTTAGTTAAATGATTTTCAGCGTCGCGAATTTCTTGCTCAAAAATGCGGGTTGCATTAGCATCAATTATTGCTTCACCAGCTTCTGATGCCCCACCGCGAATGGCGGTCATAATTTTTTTAAATATACTCATAACTGACTCCTAATTAAGGGGATTGACGGTGATACTTAAGTATCTATTTAATTTGTAAACGCGTTTAAAGTAAGTAATCACTCATATCATCAATAACTTCAACAGCATTATTGCTCAATACAGCTAATTCATGTTCAATATCATCAAAACTAGAATTGATAGACAATGCGCCAAAAACAACATACTTATCGCCAATTTTTGAAAATGACGATAATGGCATTGGTATATTCATTTCCAACATACTTTCATGCATTGTATTAAGTGACGCTGGTTTAACTTCTTCTGTACCCCATAAGTAGCTTATACAAAGAATTTGATCTTCGGTTACTGAAATAAAAATAGGTAACTCCTCGCGACCTAAAATACTAATTTGCAGTACATCGACATCACCCGATATAGGCTGACAATCAAAGCTCATTCCGGTGTCTGAATTATCTGCCAAGCTGTTTAAGTGATCGGCTATAGTATGAATATTCATGTATTTCCTATCCTTCCTTTTTAGTAAAAACTCAAATGACATAATATGTCACCTAAGTTAAATGTAACACCTTGACATATTATGTCAAGGTGTTCTATGAAATTATTTAGCAAATGAAGTTGTTGTCGTCCTCAGTTTTTTTAATTAAGCCCCTGTTGGTCTTGCCATGCTTGCTGATGTAATTGATATATGGTGTGACTTCCTAAAATATTAATACCAATCTCCTCTTTGCCCAGATAAAAATTATTAGGAAAGATAAAAGCTGACTTTAGTAATGATAAATTTAACCAGCTATGTTCTACAGGCAATTTTGATAACTTGTTCAACCTGGATAGTGGGCTGGCACCCTGTTTGGAACCTATAGTCCAACCCCACTCCCCGAATGAAGGTACATTGTCGTGATATTGTTGAACGTGATTAAAATTAGCTGCTTTTAGCGTATTACCTATAGCGATAAATGATTCTTTGGCATGGTAGGGGCTAGTTGATTGAATGACAATCAAACCATCACCAGAAAGCAATAGGTTGAGTCGAGCATAAAAATTAACGGAATAAAGTTTATTGAGATCTGGATGACTTGGATCGGGAAGATCGACAATAATAGCGTCGAAAACCTGTTTTGATGTCAGGAGTTTATTAATGGCGATAAAAGCATCAGCAGCAACAACACTAACACGCTTGTCTTGCAGACTTTTCTTGTTAAGGGCAGATATTTTTTGCGCTAAATGATGATTCACTGTATTTTTGGGTTGTTTGAATATTTCGATAAGTTCACTATCTAAGTCAATTAACACAACGCTTTTAGGATCGTATTTCAAAACATCACGCAATGCTAAACCATCACCGCCACCTATAATTAAAATATTTTCTTGCCTAGCAGATCCGGCCATTACCGGTGCAACCAAGTAGTCATGATAAATATGCTCATCCATAGAGGAAAATTGCAATCGACCATTTAGATAAAAATTAATAATATTATCTTGCTCAAGCCCCATTTGACGCTCAGTAAAAGTTAACTGTTGATAACGAGTTTTATCAGAATAAACCACCTTATCTAGGTAAAGTAGGCTATTCATCTGGTTTAACCAATGGTTTCCATAAGAAAACATTAAGATAACAACCAATGCTAATAAACCATGAAAAGCAATGAAGGATTTTTGCCACGTTAAGTGTGACCAATAGCGCACTATAAAAAAAGCCCCTGCAATTAAGTTTAAACTAGCAGTCAGTGCAGCAGCTTTACTGATATCAATACTCAACAAAAATATCACCCATATTGCTGCGCCTATTCCTGCGCCAATATAATCAGCGCCATAAATAGTGCCCAAATTATTGGCTAGGTGTCGTTGATGTATGTGTTCACGGATGCGGGCAATTAATGGGATTTCCATGCCAATAAAAAAGCCGAGGATCACACCAAAAAAGTAAGGACTATTAAATGCTAGCCAGCTTAATTGTTTAAATAAGCCACCTTCGGGCTTCATGTCGGGTGGCAGTGCTAACATGTTAGCAATTAAATCAGGTAGTAACTGCGTAACTGCAATCAAGGCTCCAATTAATAATATGGCACTGCTGCCAAGTAAGGCGATAATTAATTCAAGCCACACAAAACCGTTAAAGGCACAGCGCACTTTACGTGCAGCAAAAGCACCAAGCCCCATAGAAACAATCATCAAGCCAATCATAGTATAAATGGTGCTTTCCATTACGCCTAGGACACGGCCAGCGTAATGAGAAAGAAGATATTCGTAGATAAGACCACAACCAGCAAGCACAGCCATGGTCAAAATAAGCAGTATGTCGTCTAATAAGTGGCTATTTTTTTGTGACATTGCCGTATAACTATTTATTTAATGGGGAGAGAATAGAAGCGAATGTTAATATAAAACAATCCATTGCTTTGGCTTTACTTCAGCGCAGTTAACAATGGTCTGTTTATTTTTATGCCATTAAGGCCGTTAAAATTAAAGCTATTGCAATACTCGTTGCCATTTCTATACTAGCAACGCCAATATTGTGTTGTTGATCAACTTCTTCAACTAAATTTATTCCCCACAATACAATTTTTTTGGCGATGGCGGTTAGTAGTGCAACAAGTAACGTCATTATAATACCAATAACTAACCAGCCAATTAAATTGAGTATCAAAGTATCGGGGCTGTATATAAGGAAGTAACTCGCAGCAGTAACAGCTAATGCAGTGCTAATAACCTGACCACTGTAGCGAATAGCCAAGGCAAGTTGGCCATTACTCAAGGCTTCTTGTAAACAATCTTCTTGATTATTTTTAGCGTATTGTTTTTCTCTAATCCTGGTCACAATAACTAGTACCGTTTGTGCAACAATAAAGCCGCTGGTAATGGCAATAAAAGTGCTCCAGTCTAAACCATCTACCCACACTAATACTGCGCGAATAATAATTGCCGTAGCTATCGCACCAGCAGCATCTATAATGCCTATAGTTAGGTTCTTTTCGATGATTAGTGCGTTTTTATCTATATGTTGGAGAGCGACTTTATCATGAATGATACGACCTATTTTAATCAATAATAAGCCATAACCACCGTAAGCTAACATGCCGATTGCTTCCATAGCATAGTCGCTGGCTGCTTCTCCGGTAATGGCACCTGTCAGCACAATACCAAGGGCCAATATACTACCGGCAACACTAATACCAAAAGCAAAGTTATCTTCTTTTGCTAACTCTTGAGTACTGTTAACTCTGGCACTTAACCCAGAAAAAAAACGCATCGCACCCAATAATAAAATAGCAATTGACACATCAATGGCTAAGTAAACAAATAAATCTTGATTAACACCAACAAGTTCTATCAATGAGTTCATAATTCTTAGTTCCTATTATTTGTTCTACTTTCCGCGGCGAAAGCCGCGAGAAGTGTTGGTATTTGAATTTCTAAAACTAGAGCTTTTAGTGCTAGCTTTACTGGCATAACTGCTCTTCTTAATACTGTTAGAGCGAAATCGATTGGCACTACTTTGAGCAGTTTTACTCTGACTGGATAAACTTGATGAACCGGCTCTATTTTTACTGTAGGGACTGGTAAACTTTTGGCCTGAGCGGCTGAACGATTTTTTGGTTCGCGAATCAAGAGAACGCTGGTTTTTTAATTGGCTAGGTGAACTATAGCGGGTTCTGCCATAATCATTATAGTAACTGTAATTACGACTCCTACCCCAGTCGTTATAATAGGTGCGTCGGCCAAAAAGATCTCCCATCATTGAGTACATGCCATACCATGCCCAAAATGACATGCCGTTACTACCCGTTTGCCAACTTCCATAATTAGGGTTACCAATCAGTTGCTCACCTGTACCAAAATCTTGTGCCTTATTAGCGCGTTGACTTTGTGATTTTGATAAAGAGTTAACACGAGGTAATAAACCGTCTGACATATCAGCTAATACGTTGAGTGGGTCACTGAGTGCATCAGAAAATAATACGGAATCAGCTGCTTGATAAATATTTAGTAACTCATTGTACAAAGCTTGTGAAGATTGAAACATTTGAGGTTGGTTTTTAGTGGTGTTCACTCGATCAACTAAGGCTTTATACATAGGCCCATTGGTTGAAGCGTCTTTACGAAACTCATTTACTAATGGCAATAAATGAGGTTTGTTAGCCACAAGCTTAGTCGCATATTGATTGATTAGATTAGCATTACGAACCTGACCATTATTTAAAGCCAAGCCTAATTGGTCTATGCGTTGTTGGGTGATTGGTAATTGTTGCTCAATTTGCCCCTTTACAGGATCACCACAACCCAACAAAAGTTGACTGGCAGCTAAAAGTAACAGCAACAAAAAAGATTTTTTTAATAAGTGCATTCCTGCCATCATCTCCTCAAAAGTGCTATGTTATCAGTATGACTTGTCATTAATGATAAATCATACTCTGGTGTTAAGTAAACCATTAACGACATATTATGTCTATAGAAATAAAACTCAATTACAAGGAATAATTGTGACCTTACCTTTTCCCCCGATCCTTGCACAACAGCAATTAAAAAGTGAACAACAATTTTTTTCTCAACACGGTCAGTTATTGGCAGATTTAAGTGAAGACCAGCTAAATTCCTTCAAAAAAGCAATTACCCTCAGTGATTTTATTTTAAACAGTGCGATGCAAGCACCCGAACTGGTTTTAGCCGTTTGTAAAGCGCCTCACAAAAATGATATCCCTGACTATAAATATTTATTGAATGAACAACTAAAAGAATGTACCGATGAAGATCAGCTTTATCGCATACTCCGACGCTTTCGTTTGCAATACATGGCGCAAATAGCGCTTGATGATTTAGTTTTTAATGTCGCCTTAGATATTTCTCTAGCACGCTTGTCATTGTTAGCTGATGAACTGATTTTGGCAAGTTTAGGTTGGTTAACTGAGTTTTGCCAGACAAAGTGGGGGGTACCAGAAAATGCAGCAGGAGAACCCCAACCGTTGTTAGTTTATGGCATGGGTAAACTGGGCGGTAAAGAACTTAACTTCTCTTCTGATATTGATTTAATCTTTACTTATCCACACAGTGGCCAAACTAAAGGATCTCGACGTAGTATAGACAATCAACAATTCTTTACTCGCTTAGCACAAAAGCTAATCAGTTCACTTCATCAAGTAACAGCCGACGGTTTTGTTTATCGAGTTGATATGCGCTTGAGGCCTTTTGGTGATAGTGGACCATTGGTTTTAACATTCAATGCTATGGAGGATTACTATCAGGAGCAAGGGCGAGACTGGGAAAGGTATGCCATGTTAAAAGCGCGTGTTATTGGTGACTCAACCTTTAACCAGCAACTCACAATGATGCTAAAGCCATTTGTATATCGTCGTTATATTGATTTTAGTGTGATTGATAGTTTGCGACGCATGAAAATGATGATTGCTCAGGAAGTCCGGCGAAAGAAATTACACCATAACATCAAACTTGGTGCAGGTGGCATTCGAGAAATAGAGTTTATTGTACAAGTTTTTCAGTTAATAAGAGGAGGGCGAGTTAAGGCATTACAGCAACGTAACCTCTTAACAGTATTACCTGCGCTAGTTACATCAGGCGAAATTAAACAACAAAGCGAACGAGTGTTAGAAAGTGCCTATCGGTTTTTACGACGCGTTGAAAATATTATTCAAGCCCTTTCAGATCAACAAACACAGACATTACCAAATAATACTCTGGATCAAACAAGAGTATTAGAGGTATTAAAAATTGATAGCTGGCCAAATTTTTTAACCTTGCTTGCTAAACATATGGATGCTGTTCATCAAGAGTTCGATTTACTTATTGGTTTAGATAGCCCTAACCATCAATCAGTTGATGAACACTGGATAACTCTTTGGCACAGTCGTTGGAGTGATGAAGATTCTATTGCTTGGCTTGCCCAAGAAGAGGCTATTGTTCAGAGCAGAGCAGTATGGCATTTGTTGAGTAATTTCAGGCAAGATATAACTAGGCGAAGTTTAGGCAATAGAGGTCGGCAGATATTAGATAAGTTAATACCTTTACTCTTATGTCGTTTACGTCACAACCCAGATGTTGTGAAAGTATTAACAAGAGTATTGCAAGTCTTTAATAAAATCTTAACTCGTACGGCCTATTTAGAGTTACTTTTTGAAAATGAGGGTGCATTAAAGCAACTCATTAACTTATGTCAGTCGAGTATTTGGGTAGCCGAGTATATTGCTAAGTACCCTATATTACTTGATGAATTAATAGATCCTAATGCTCTTTATAACCCACCTGAGCTTTGCTCTTATCAACTTGAACTTAAAGAGTACATGCTGCGCATTCCAGAAGAAGACCTTGAAGCACAAATGGAGTCTTTACGACAGTTTAAACAATCACATCAGCTACGTATTGCCGCTGCTGAAATTTCTGGGGTACTCCCTGTTGAAAAAGTTAGCCATCATTTAACGGCATTGGCTGAAGCTATTTTATCTGAAGTGGTTAGTTTGGCATGGCAACAAGTGAGTGAGAGGTTTGGTGTACCCTCCTGTTGTCAAAATAATAAAGATGTCACCAACTTTGGAATTATTGCTTACGGTAAAACTGGGGGAACAGAGTTGGGTTATAACTCAGATCTTGATCTTGTTTTTGTTCACCAAAGTTTATCTGATGAAGTCACTACTGGGCGAATAGATGGCAAAAAATCTGTGCCTTCTAGCCAGTTTTATCTTAAATTAGCACAACGTATTATACATATCTTTAATACCCGAATGAGTAGTGGGATTCTCTACGAACTTGATATGCGGCTTCGTCCTTCTGGCAGTGCAGGCTTGTTAGTTGTGCATTTAAATACTTTTGCTCAATATCAGCATGAAGATGCTTGGACATGGGAACATCAAGCCTTAGTTAGAGCGCGCATGATTTTTGGTAATTCTCAATTGCAGCAAAACTTTACTAACATTCGCCAAGAAGTACTTTCAAAACCTAGGGTTATTGATTCATTAAAAACTGATGTAATTGCTATGCGTGAAAAAATGCGTCGTCATTTAGATAAATCTGATAGCTGCAGTTTTGATATCAAGCAAGGTGAGGGTGGTTTAGTCGATATTGAGTTTTTAGCACAATTCTTGGTGTTGGCTAATGCTGCCAAATATCAAAAATTACTCAATATCCCAGATAATGTTGGCATTTATAAAGTATTGGCAAGTTTGTTCTTAATCGATAAAAATGAACAACAATATCTGACGACTGCGTATCAAAAATTAAGAGCTATTGGTCATAAAGCAGTTATGCAAAATAGTGGGCAACTGGTTGCTAATAATGAGGTTGATTTTGTAAGCAATATAAGCATTATTTGGCGTAAATATTTATACTAAGGTTTGGTTGCTTAATAGTTCGAATTACCAGAGAGAAGAATACAATCTTGCGCTAAGAAGCTATTAGTACCGCTCTCGATGACGATTAAAGTGCGTTGTTTATTGCAAAAGAAAATAGACAGACCAGACGCAAAATGACCTTCAACCGATTTCGATACCATAAATGTGGTCGTTAAAATGTCTTTTTCTATCCTAAAGGGATCTTTAACTACGTAATCTCGATTTAGCCACCAAATTAACTCAATTCCATCTTTTTTGGTGAATTCAGTAAGTTTTTGATTGAGGGTTTCACCTCGTCTAAAAGGTCGCGATTGGATACTGCCTTGCCAATTCTTTTTATAAGGCCTTACAACCATTTCTCTGGCTTGAAGTAGTTCCGTCAAATCGCCTTTAGGATCTGGTAAGTATACAATATTATTACGGATTTTTGGGCCTTTACCTGTCTTGTCACCATGAAGGTTTGCGTAAAATTTTGATAGCCCTGCTGCCGCTGCGTTAGGTGAATTCCTACCTTGCTGATACTTTTCACCTTCGAGATCATTATTATTTGTTTCTGATGGTGATTCACCAGGTGATGTGTTTTTGACCAGTGTAGCGCTGCTGTTTTTTTTTGCTAAAGAGCCGTCCAGC
>MDSY01106214.1_pt1 | contig 11126 bp, 9 predicted proteins | sample 811131 | NCBI WGS metagenome assembly MDSY01 (sample SAMN05326643, study PRJNA326480) | marine metagenome | isolation source: seawater | place: Atlantic Ocean: South West | collected 2010
CCGCTTATTAGCGGCTTCAATATATAATTTTAAATTATCAACAAGCTCTTTTTGCCCAATAAATTCATCAAACTGAGATGGACGAAGAGATTTTTCTATAATTATATCATCATCAATAGGAGTTGGATCTGTTATGTGAATTTCAGTCATAGCTTAAAATTTTCATATATTATCTTAAACTTAACATAGAAGATACGATCTGAAACCACTAACAAAAAGATTCTAGAAATAAAAAATTAGTTCTACTATCTAATAATTTGGGATTTCTTTTTTCAGCAATTCTAACCTTGATTCTCGTTCATTGGCAAAACATTTGATTGCATCCCAAATACTCCCTGGGTCTAATCTTGATTCAATTATAATCTGGTCTACAGTCCCGCCCGTACGCCATCGGTTATCAAAATCAGGTGCCAATGAGTAATTTGCAACAAAACGGTTTTTTATCCATTTTTGCATTAGCTTGATAGATGTGTTTGTTATGATCATAGAATCATTCCACTCAGAAAAAGAAATTATCGATTCCTGATAATCTTTTGTTTGCATTCGAAACAAATCCATGCTAATAGCTGCAATTATTTTAATATTTGGACCTTTTTTTTGTATTTTTGGAAGAATTTGTATTAAAGAATTTATCGGAGCAGTACCCCTAATAATAACAACACCAGATTTTTGTCTTTTTCTATCATAGTCTTTGATTAAATATGCGCCTTTTGCTGCATCTTTATGATTAGCGATTCCCAATTTCTCTCTATTTGGAATAAGAATAGATGGCCTTGTTAAATGAATAGCAATAATAGGGATATCTGTTTTTAACGCCGCTGTGAGAGATGGAGCAACCTCATTATATTCCCATGGATGGATATTTACAATTGAACCATCAGGAAAAAGTTGAGTTACACCGGGAGCAAAAATTCCATAATGGGTTCTACTATCCTCTGCTGTTTCTGGTCCTGAGTGACCAACAACCCAAATTACCTTTCCTACTTTCAATTCGGAATCTTGAGATAATTGACTAAATAGCCTAAGTGGACCATATTTTAGATAACTAAATGATCCATAAGTACTAACTGCACCATAGAAACCAGTAAATGAATCATAAGGTTTTGTATCAAAATTAACTGTGGCGACCCCCGCCATCATTCCAGCATTTGTAAACTCAGTAATTCCCTGGGGAAAAAGAGGGCTTTTATTATTTCTATTTTTTTCATACATCCCCTTATCATCCTTACCATTATATCCTTTAGCAAATCCAGAAATATTAGTTGAATCTGCTAAGTCCGCACTCATTGCTAAAATTAAAGGGCGTCCATATCTTTCTTCAGTGATTGTATTAATATAGCTTGCATATTTAGAAAATCCTTTTCTATTGGGGGCTTTTGTTCCAGGAGCAACAAAAATATCATCAGGTAAAAGTTCTACATTGAATAAATTTTTATAATCAGATTCTTTTTCTGGGATTACACTACATTTTTCATGATCGTCCATAACAGAATCACCAAGACTTACTAAACGTTCAGATAAATAATTAACTAGATCAGTGTTTTTACTCATGACTTGAAAAACAGTTTCATACATACTAATAGCCTGGTCTATCTGTTGTTTTCTATCATTCCCTTCAGACTCACCAAAATTTTTGAAATCGATATTATATTTTTTTGCGAAATCTTCTTTTGTTTTCCAGAATAATTTTGAATTTCTTTGGTGAGGAGAACCATGACTTTGATAATCAAATTTATGGTAACCACGACCTTTACGTGTTTTGCTATAAATTATTTTTGGCGTGTCTGGAGCCGAATTTTTTATTAATAAATTATAATATGCATTGCTAATCTCTTCCCAGTTTTCACCATCTTCTACCCCCTCAACGTGCCAACCGTGTTCTCCAAACCAATTTTTAGGTCCACCATACAGTATTGAACTAAATGGACGGCCATCAATCCCATAATCATTCCAATCCAAATAATAGATTAAATTACCTAATCCAAGTCCCCAAGCAGAGTTAATAGTCTCATGACTTGCTCCAGTTGTTATGCCTCCTTCTCCTTCCATAGCAAAAACATTTATATCATTAGCACCACTATATTTTAAAGCAAGTGCTGCTCCTGCTGCAAAAGGAGACCCATGTCCGCTTGGACCTGTGTTTGCTTTAAAAAAAAGAGTTTTTCCCTGCATCTCAGCGTGCCCTGGGAGTCCTCCGTTCTGCCTCAATGTTAATAAATCTTTCCATGTAAGCTGGAATTCCTCACCTTTTGAATGTAGGAATTTTTTGTCTTTTGTTGTTTTATAACGCAATCTTAAGGCTTCATTTAAAACTGCAAGTGTGGCATAAACAACGGGGTTACAATGTCCTGCGACAAGCACAAATCGATCTGAAAACCGTTTCCCGGCATCTCTTATATCCCATCTCATAGCACCTGAAAGTAATGTTACAATCATAGCATGGACTTTTGATCTAGACCCACCTGGATGTCCACTTTGGCTAAGGTTTAACATTATATCAATTGATTGATCAATTAAATCTTTTGTTATCTCCCAGAATTTAAATTCATCCCTTAGTTTATCAATTGAACGCATATTATTTCCTTGGTTTTTGTAAAATATTTTTTAGATAATATCCTGTATAAGAATTTTCAACATTTGCAATATCTTCAGGACAACCAACTGCTAGAACCTCACCTCCTTCTACACCCCCTTCAGGGCCTAAATCAATAATCCAATCTGATGTTTTTATAATTTCCAAATTATGTTCAATAATGATTACCGTATTGCCTCTTTTAACAAGTCGATGAAGCACGTCCAATAACATTTTAATATCTTCAAAATGTAATCCGGTTGTTGGTTCATCAAGAATATATAATGTTCTAACATTTAACATTTTTGATAATTCTGTTGCTAACTTTATCCTTTGTGCCTCACCACCAGATAAGGTTGTTGCTTGCTGACCAAGGTGTATATAACCCAATCCAACATCATTCAATGTTTGAAGTTTTTTCTTTATTATAGGTATTGAATCAAAGAATACTAGAGCATCAACTACAGACATTTCTAGAACTTCATGAATAGTTTTGCCTTTATATTTTATTTCTAATGTTTCTCTATTATATCTTTTCCCATTACATACTTCACATATAACATATACATCTGGTAAAAAATTCATTTCAATTTTTATTATACCATCACCCTCACAAGATTCACATCTACCGCCTTTAACATTAAATGAAAAGCGCCCAGGTTTATACCCTCTAATTTTTGATTCCGGTAATTTTGCAAATAAATCTCTAACATGAATAAATAATCCAGTATATGTAGCTGGATTAGATCTTGGAGTACGGCCAATAGGTTTTTGATCTATTGCTATTACTTTATCTAAAAATCTAAACCCCTCAATTAATTCAAAATGTAAAGGGTATGCTCTAGCACCATTGAGCTCTTTTTTCAGTGCCGGGTATAAAGTTTCATTGATTAGAGAACTTTTTCCACTTCCAGAAACACCTGTAACTGTAATTAACATGCCTAATGGAAAGTCTACATTAATAGACTTTAAGTTATTTCCAGATGCACCCTTAATAGATAAAATTTTACAAATTTCTGTTCTACGAATTTTGGGGATTTCTATTCTTTTAACACCGTTTAAGTATTGCCCAGTCAATGATGTTTTTGATTTTATCAATGAATCAGGCGTGCCAGAAAAAGTAATCTCACCTCCATGCTTTCCTGCTCTTGGACCAATATCTATAACCCAATCAGCTGCTTCAATTGTTTCTTGATCATGCTCTACAACTAGAATTGAATTCCCAATATTTCTTAATGATTTTAAAGTATTAATTAAACGATTATTATCTCTAGGATGCAACCCAATAGATGGCTCATCTAAAATATATAATACACCCATTAATTGTGATCCTATTTGGGTAGCAAGTCTAATTCTTTGGGCTTCTCCTCCTGATAAAGTAACAGCTGATCGATCAAGAGTTAAATAACTTAGACCTACATTAATAAGAAAAGATAATCGCTGTTTAATTTCTTTTAATATTTGGTCAGAAATTTCTTTTTCCATTTTTGATAAAATTAGATTATTAAAAAATTGATCTAAATCATTTATAGACATCGAAGATATTTCACCAATATGACAGTTATTAATTTTCACTGCCAGGGTTTCCTTTTTTAGTCTTGTACCATCACACCCAGAGCATGATTTCATGCTCATAAATTGCTCTATCCATTCTCTAATACCTGAAGATTTAGTTTGAGTGTATCGTCTCACTAAATTAGGGATTGCACCTTCCCAACCTCCTGAGTATGTCCCATTCCATCTTTGTGAAACATATTCCATTTCAATTTTTTTTTCACCTGTACCATAAAGTAAAATTTGGCGAATATCTTTGGGTAGCTTAACCCAGGGTGTAGTAAAATTAAATTTGAAATGCTGCGATAAGCTTTTTAATATACTTCCATACCAATTTCCTCTAGGTTGTTCACCCAACGATAAAATAGCCCCCTGTATCAAACTTTTGGTTTTGTCAGGTACGACCATATTAGGATCAACCTCCATATGAGAACCAATACCATCACATTTAGTACAGGCACCATAAGGTGAATTAAAAGAAAACATTCTAGGGGATATCTCTTCAAGTGATAACTCGCAAGAAACACATGCAAATTTTTCAGAAAAAACATGCTCTTTATTTGGTAACTCATTAATAATAATGATGCCACCACCAATCTTTAATGCCAGCTCTACAGATTCAGTTAATCTTTCTTTAACTTTATTACTTATAATTAAACGATCAATTACTATTTCTATTTTATGCTTTTTACTTTTTTTTAGATAAATATTATCATCTAATGTTACAACTTTACCATTTACCCTTATTCTAACAAATCCATCTTTTCGTATTTCATTAATTAATTTTTTATGTTCTCCCTTTCGACCTCTAACAACCGGAGCTAAAACATGCATCCTAGTCCTATCCTTAAATTTCATAATTGAATCGACAATTTGTTGAGTAGTTTGTTTCTGTATTGCACAACCACACTTCCAGCAATGAGGTTTTCCAATATGGGCATAAAAAAGTCGAAGATAGTCATGAATTTCTGTCACGGTGCCTACTGTAGATCGAGGATTACGAACAGTGGCCTTTTGTTCTATTGAAATAGCAGGAGATAAGCCTTCAATAGAATCAATATCAGGCTTTTCCATTAGCCCTAAAAATTGTCTAGCATAAGACGATAGTGATTCAACATACCGTCTTTGCCCTTCAGCATAAATGGTATCAAATGCTAATGAAGACTTTCCTGATCCAGATAACCCAGTTATAACTACCAATTTGTCTCGGGGTATAGAAACATCAATGTTCTTCAAATTATGCTGTCTAGCCCCTTTTATTTTGATAGTCTTTTTTGAACTCAATTTTCAGAATTTTGATTAGAAAGTTATTAAATTTTGATTAACAAGATCAAAATTTAAAGATTTATTGTAAACTTCTTTAATGATAAAATTATTCGTTCTTATTGCATCGAATGATTTGTTATCTAAAAATCTTAAAGTCAATCATCTTATGCATAATTAATTAAATTGCTTGATATTTAAATAGCTTTAGCAGTGCTATAATTCTATTTCACAATATTTTCTTCTTGTATTTGAAACTTAGCAAAACAAAAATTAGACTCTTAATATGATCTGTTTTACATCTTATCATCAACGAATAATGTTTGTCCTTTGCTTGCTACTAGTTAATTCAAGCTGCACAAAGGTGGACCCCGAAAGACATCTTAACCTTGGTAATTGGTATTTACAAAGAGGTTTGGTAGATGAAGCGATAATGGAATTTCGTGAAGTTTCGCGGTTATTTTCAGGAGATAAAAGTAAGTTAAAAAGGAAAGAATTCAAAATCCTGGGGACTGCACACCTTAAACTTGCCATTGCCTATACTAAAAAAGGTTGGTGGGAATATGCACTAAATGAAGCAAAACGCAGTTTTGAAATCACTCCTAATAAAGATTCTCATGACCTAATTGCCCTAATTGATGAAAAGATAATGCTAAAAAACAAAAATTAAAAATTTTTGTTTTTATATAGTCCCGGATCTAGACTCCCCACCATCACAATAAATAATCGAACAATTAATAAAGTCAGCTTCTGGCAGCAGAAGTATTGATATGGTATTGGCTACATCCTGAGGTTGTGTCGTACGACCCATTGGATTTCTTTGTTTTGTTTTTTTAACCCAAGTTTCCCAATTCTCGGTGATTTTTGTTAAAGCTCTTGTCGGGGTAACACCTGCTTGCACGGAATTGGCAGTAATCCCTTCAATCCCTAATTCCCAACCTATTTGTCTTATTATTGCCTCCATTGCAACCTTGGCAACACTTACTGGTCCATAACCCTCCATTGCTAAAAAGTTACCCTCACTTGTAAGACCAATAATTCGGGATCCTTTTGCCAATAATCCTTCATTATATAGTTTTTGAGTCCAGTAAAGTAAAGAATTACCCATCACATGAACCGTCATATCCATTTGTCGCTGTGTGACCGGGTTATTACCAAAGAAATTTGTTGTCGTTCCAAAAGCAATTGAGTGTAAAAGAAGTTTAAGTGGCTCCCCATTTGTTATATCTTTTATTTGTGGAATATATTTATCCATTGTTTTTTCAGAAGCAGCATTAGTATTAAAAAAATGACACCTGTTTTTAGATAGTTTTTTTACTTCTTGAATAGTTTCATCTGCAATTTTTTTTGCTTCACCACGGTCAAAATGAAATCCAATAATACCATACCCCTCTGATGCTAATTTTTTGGCTGTGGCTGCACCGTGGCCAGTAGAACCACCTAATAATAAAACCCATTTCGACATTTTATCTCCATATTTTACAGATTATAACTTACCGGAAATATTTTAAAATTGAACATTAAATGTCGTTTAAATAATGATAAATTTGCAGCCAAAAAATTAAGAGAAACTATGCTTCAACAAAATAGCTATAATAAGAAAGACTTAGAGAAAAGTTCCAACGGAACTCTTTTAGGCAATGATACTGGGAAGCTACCATTGCCTCCGATGCTTATGGTAACCAGAATAAACGAAGTATATAATGATGGTGGAAAATATAATAAAGGGATAATTAGAGCTGAGCTTGATTTAAATGAAGATAACTGGTTTTTTTTATGCCATTTTAAAAACGATCCTGTTATGCCTGGTTGTCTTGGTTTGGATGGAATGTGGCAATTAGTCGGGTTTTATTTAACATGGTTAGGGGGAAAAGGTCGGGGAAGAGCACTAGGAGTTGGAGATGTTAAGTTTAAAGGACAAATCAGACCATACCACAAAAAAATTTATTATAATATTGATATAAAACGTGTTATAAATAAAAATAACAAACACATAATATGGGCTGATGGGACTGTATCAACAGACAAAAAAAAGACTATTTACTTCGCTAAAAATTTACAAGTAGGCCTTTTTGAAAATCTTACTTATGATTTTGGTGGTGATCCATCCCAAGACACATTTTAAATATTATTTAGAAAATTAATAAATATGGCATTGCAATGTGGAATTGTAGGGTTGCCAAATGTTGGTAAATCTTCACTTTTTAATGCATTAACAGAGTCTTCTGTTCCTGCAGAAAATTATCCTTTTTGTACAATAGATCCTCATCTTGGCATTGTAGAAGTACCCGATATACGCTTACTTAAATTAGGCAAAATATATAACCCTAAAAAGGTAACTCACTCTACTGTAGAATTTACAGACATAGCTGGTCTTGTTAAAGGAGCTAGTAAAGGTGAGGGACTTGGTAATCAGTTTTTAGGTCAAATCAGACAAACTTCTGCAATAATTCATGTTGTACGTTGCTTTGAGGATGAAAATATTAATCATATAAATGGTAAAATTGACCCTTTAAAAGATATTGAAATAATAGAAACAGAATTGCTGCTTTCTGATATTGACATGTTAGATAGGAAAAGAACAAAATTAAAAAAATCAACAAAATCTGGGGGGGGGAGTGATGAAATTCTATTTGAATTAATTAACTGTCTAATCGAACATTGTTCCAATGGTAATAATGCAAGAACGTATAAGGTTGATAAAGATTTGATTGATTTAAAAAACTCACTTCACCTTTTAACTAACAAACCAGTCATATATATTGGTAATATTGGAGAATCTGATTTATTTGATCAAGAAATTTCAGAACATATCAAAAATCTAACAGATTACGTAGAAAATCAAAAAAGTAATATTATCTATTTGTGTGCATCACTTGAACAAGAAATTTCCCATTTGTCTAAGGAAGAACAAACCTTATTCCTATCTGAGTACAACTTAAAAGAACCTGGTTTAAATAAGGTTATTCGATCAAGCTTTGGTCAGTTAGGACTACATAGTTTTTTCACATGCGGAGAAAAAGAAGTTAGATCTTGGACGATACAAAAAGGAATGAAAGCTCACCAAGCTGCAGGAAAAATTCATAGTGATTTTGAAAGGGGTTTTATAAAGGCAGAAATTTTTAATTATAAAGATATTTTACAATATAGATCGGAAACCAAGCTCCGAGATCTAGGACTTATAAGACAAGAGGGTAAAAGCTATATCGTTAAAGATGGTGATTGTATATATTTCAAATTTAATGTATGAAATAAAACTTAATCTTCATACTCATCTTCATACTCATCTTCATACTCATCTTCATACTCATCTTCATCTTCATACTCATCCCATTCATCTTCATAGTATTCTGGGGGATAACTAAAATATGGATTATTTGCCATTAAATAGGGATCATACGGATTTGCGGATGGCAATTCTTCTTTTTTGGAAGTTTTAGTTTTTGTTGGCATTTCTTGTTTAACTACAATGACTTTGGGGTCATGCCCAGTTCCTGATTGATTAGAATCCTTTGCATCATTAATAGCATTCAATACAAAATCACGATCGTCATCAGATAGAGCTGTAGACTTAGAACCTGGTGAATTAAATATTGATTGTTGATTTCTAAAGTTTAGTCCCTGAAGGATAGCAAAAAACAATATAACCAATGATAATAAAGAACCTTCTGGTTGGAATTCAAACCCGGCATGCATATTTTGAGTAACCCCAAAAGCTAAAAAGATTCCTACAGAAAGCATTATACCAAATAATATAATCATATTACCCATCTGCCTAGGAATTGTAGATTCCATAACTAGCATATATAAAAACCATACAAGTATGCCTAATATGGTTATTAGAATGCTAACATTGAACTCTCTTAAAAAAAGGGCTATAATAAAGCCGACTACACCGGATGCTGGTATTAAATAACCAATACCCGATTTTACATCGTTAGCCATAACAAAACTCCTAAAATACCTCGAATTATATCAAAAATTGCTGTTTGTTTATAACAAATGCAAGTTTTTTAATAAGTCTTATATTTGTATTTATTTCTGTTGTACGAATTAATGATTCTATTATGTAATTTTGGATTAGATATGTCAAAAAAGCCTATCAACATTGGTGTCATCGGTGTAGGTCATCTAGGGATACACCATGTTAAACACTATAAAAATATTCCGAGTTTAAATCTTATTGGTATTTATGATACAAACATTACCAGAAGTGAGTATGTAGCAAAAAAATATAAAACTAAAGTATTCCATTCTTTAGAAAATTTAATAAAAAATGTTGATGGATTATCAATAGTGACACCGACACCAATGCATTTTGAAATAGCAAAACTGTGCATTAAAAATAAAAAGCATGTTTTTATTGAAAAACCAATTACTGTTACTTTAAAAGAGGCAGATATTTTATTGAGATTAGGTAAAAAACAATCTGTGATTATTCAAGTTGGCCATATAGAGAGATTGAACCCTGCTCTATTAGTCCTTAAACCTTATAAAATTAATCCTAAGTTTATTGAAATACAAAGATTAGCACCTTATACAATTCGCGGTTCTGATGTACCAGTGGTTTTAGATAAGATGATACATGATATTGACATCCTATTATCACTGGTGAAAAGTCCGGTTTCTTCTGTTCAGGCCACAGGGATTTCAATAATAACAAATTCTGTTGACATTGCCCATGCAAGAATACATTTTGAAAATGGTACTGTAGCAAGTCTCATGTCTAGTAGAATAGCTCAAGGTGATATAAGAAAAATTAAAATTTTTCAAAAAAATCTATATTCCACAATAGATTTACTTAGGGGGATAACCGAAATATATAAGATAGAAAAAACTAAATATTCTAATGAAAACATACTAGAAACGGCCACATTTGATCGTAATGGAAAAAAACGTTACATAAAATACATGAAACCTAACATTAAAAAATATGATGCTCTGAAACTTGAATTAATCAACTTTGTGAATTCAATCGAAGGTCAAGATGAACCAATTGTAAATGGACAGGCTGGAAGAGATGCTTTAGCCATAGCTCTAAGAATCCAAAAAATGATCCAAAAAGATATAGTTTAATGGATATCCGGTCTTTTTTATTTGAAAAAAGAAGTTATACCCCAATCCCAATTGTTTTGATTGTATTATTTTATTCAAATCCTATTTATCCTTATTGGGTCTTTGGAATTTTTTTTATTTTTTTTGGTGAATTAATTAGGTTACATGCAGTTAGTCATGCAGGAGGACGTACTCGTACCACTAAAGTAGGTGCCGAATCACTTTGTACTTCAGGTCCATATTCAAGAACACGAAACCCTTTATATATTGGAAATCTAATAATTTATTCTGGAGTAGTTTTATTATCAGGGGGAGTTTATTTAATTCCACTATTTTTTTTAGTACTATTTTATTTTGTATTCCAATACAGTATGATTGTTTCGTTAGAAGAAGAAAAACTATTGAAATTATTTGGGAAAGATTATTTACAGTATAAGCAAAACGTACCGAGAATTATTCCTTTGATTGAACCTTGGCATAATAATACAAAAAGAGAACCCAGCACATTTTTAAAAACTCTTAAAACTGAGAAACGTACATTACAAAATATATTTTTAACTATCCTTATTATTTCATCAAAACAATTTTTAAAAAATTTAGAATTATATTTGAATTAAATAGCGATGAAAGAACCACTTAAATTTTTTATGATAGCAGGCGAAGCATCGGGAGACCTACACGG
>MDSY01101750.1_pt1 | contig 11124 bp, 5 predicted proteins | sample 811131 | NCBI WGS metagenome assembly MDSY01 (sample SAMN05326643, study PRJNA326480) | marine metagenome | isolation source: seawater | place: Atlantic Ocean: South West | collected 2010
CGCCGCCCCGAGGAAGGAAGGGCCGTCCAAGCGGAGCAGCGCCACTGAGGTTGGCCGGGGCGCTATTTCGCACAGGCGTTTAAGCGCGGGCGCCAACAGCGCCACCGCGCTCGGTTGCGTGGCTCGTACTTTAAGCGTCTCTAACAGTGCCAACACCTCCGGGGCGTTCCCTCCAGAGTCCGTACTAACACCGTTAACCTTGTCCATGTGCCCCACCACTTCGCCCGCGATGCGCGCGCCCTTGAGCCACAGCGCCACGGAGCGATTTGAAACACCGAAAGCCGCGGAATACGGCGAGGCGCTCGATACATTTTTAATTTTCGAATCGCCAGATGAATCAGTCGCGCCAAACGCGCCGTCGTCGTCCAGGATTTTTCTCCACGCGTCTTCCTTTCGAAGCGCGTCAATCACCGCTCGTGGTCTTGCTTCCAACAAACTGCCTAAAAAGTACAAAACATGCGCGCGTAGCAAGCGGTCCGCGGCTTCCCGGACCTCGTCAGAGTCGAGCAGGGAGGTTGTTGGGTTTGGTTGCGACACCATTTTCGCATTCGCGCCAAAGGGTACCCTGGACGTGTCAGTGCTAATGCTCGATAACCCCCCGAACGCGTCATCTGCATCCGAAGACTCCCTGAACAGGTTCCCAGTAGCCACCACGAAGCCGCCCACGCCCCCGCTGTCGCCTTCAGGCGCAGCGGCGGGTACTGGGGTTTGTGTCGTGACTTGTTTTTCGTTTGACGCAACGGGAGAAATGGATTCGTCGCCGCAAGTACTCGCGACACTTTGGTCAGCGGTACCTCTTTCTTTTCGAGTTACGCAACTCGCTTGATCCACCGAAATCAATGCCGCCGCAACGATAACCGGCAACAAACCCTCACCCACCACGGGGTCTGCGTTCGCGTCGGTATCGTTGTCACCAACAGTGACATACTCGGTTTCACCAGAACTCTCAGCGGAACCATTCTCATCACCAGCGACGATGGATGAGAGTTCGCGAAAAAGCGAAGAGACTAATTCACCGGGAGGCACGACATCGGACTCACGCAAGGCATTAGACACGAGATCTGAGCGGTCATCATATGAGTCGTCACCACCCCTATCACCTCCACCACTTAAAGTAACCTCTCGCAATTTTCTCACCAACGTAGCGTCATCGTATGCAGTGTCTACGAATGGTTTTATTTCTAAAATTGAGGTAACAGCGTTTACGGACGTGGCTTTCATAAGTGCCACCAGCCGGACACCAAACCCCCCTGATGCGTCCGCGTTACGCGCATTTTGCGGGTTACGACGAACCGCGCAACGCAACGCACGCAACGCGAGGGTTCGGATTTTTAATTTGTCTGAGGTATTTGATGTGGAGGTATGAACAGGTATATCGTTCGTTGTATCCCCTGAGCTCTCCACGAGTATGTCCAACCCCCCGCTCGCTCTTAACGAGTTTTGCGCCGCACTCGAGTACTTCAACAACCCGCAAAGCGCCAGTAGGGCTTTGCGTTCGAGAGTAAGGGCGCTGGACGTACAATTGTCATTCCCCAACACGTGCGCGCGCATCAACCGTTGCACGCGCACGAGCTCCACCAGCGCCCCGAGCGCACCGCACTCCATCAGGGGTTTCACCGCGGGCGACGCCGAGTGATTTTGCGGTTTCGTGTTTTGTCCCTTATCGTCGCCGTCCACTTCTAGGTAATTCAGTAAAGTGTCGATGAGAAGGTTTGAGATTTGTTGTAACAGCTGCACTCGGTGTACAACTTCGTCTGTCGTTTCTTTGTTCACAGAGACACTTCCTGGTTGTCCTTGTGCGGCGGCGCCGACAAACGCGGCGAGGGCGTTTGCCCTGCGCGTGGCGAGCGTAAGCGTCAGGCATATTTCATATAGGATTCCGTGTGAGTGAAGCAACACTCTGTTGTGTTCGCTCCTGGTGGCGATCGCCAGGGCTCGAAACAGCTCAAACCCAGCTGCTTTCTTTAACAAATTACCTCCTCCGTTCATCGCCGCTGATGTGGCGCCGACATCGAGAGCAGCTTCGATCGCTCGTCGCTGTTTCGGTGCCGCGGACGCGAACGCAGTCAACACTGCCGACGGATGGCCAGTAGAACACCCGGTCAATGTACCAGTACTTGCATACAGTTGACGTTCAGTTTGATAGGAAGGTGGTCGTGCTGCAGTTATTGAGTTACCCGATATGCCCAAATTCCTCGGACTCCAGCTTGTGTACGCCTCTGCAAACCCGTATAGGAATGAATGTAAAGCATCGCTTCGTGCCTCTGAGTTTTCGGGGGCGCCCATGAACACGGACCACAGGAACGCGACGTGCGCTTCGTTCGGATCCCTCGGGTCGAACCTGATTTCAGGAAGGATAGCTGGGTCGGGAAGGGTTTGCACGGAAGGTACGGCGTTTTGGCTGCCACCGGAACCGTTGGAAGGCGCGGAGGACGACGCGCCACTCGAAATCCTCGACCCGGCTGTGTTTTCACCGCCCGATGTGCCCAGCGTAGTGGCTTCGCGCGCTTTTTCAACCGCTGCGCTCACCTGCGCCAGGCCTTTCTTGAGGAAATTCATCGCCGCCGGACGTCGACGGGGCCACCCGCACGCAACACCCGGAGACCCGCAACCGACGCGCACCTCGCCAATGCCGGAGGCAATCTGATGTCAACTTTTTGTGTGTTATTGATTTTGCGAATGGCCTGAAAAAAGCCACGACGGACGTTCCGAGACACTTTTCAGGCGAAGTGAGGCGACGTCTCCGTCTCTTCGCATGCAACAGCGCGCGTCACAGCGCACACAGCACACGAAGCGTAAACAGAACAAGACACACGACGTGCGAGAAGTGCGAGACGAGGCTTTTCCGCGAAAGACATGGCCGGAACAAAGCGGTGCCCGCACGGGAAGGAGAAAAGGTTCTGCAAAAAGTGCACCCCCTTGCAGTCACGGTATGGTGAAAAAGAACTGCGTGGCGTGCAACCCCTGCCCTCACGGCAGGCTGAAAGGCGACTGCGCGGCGTGCAACCCGTGCCCTGACGGCAAGCTAAAATACAAGTGCGCGGCGTGCAACCCGTACCCCCACGGCAAGGTAAATTATGGTGCGCGGCGTGCAAGCCCTGCCCCCACGGCAAGCTGAAACATGGCTGCACGGCGTGCAAGAAGGATCGCGTTGAGCGGTCGATCTCACCGCAGATTAAGCTCGAGCAGGGGATCAAGCAGGAGGAGGAAATCAAGGAAGAGGAGATCAAGCAAGAACCCTTCACGATTCGAGGCTACTTCGGGTTGGACGAGGGAGACGACTGAAGAGTGTAAGTAAGCACCAAACCTTTGGCTATTGACAAAAAATCAAACACATTCTCCTCTCAAATTTAATATCTCAATTTATATCACCCCCTCGGCTGATTTCAGAAACGGGTCGATGGGTTTCCCCAGGGCGTACACGATGAACCCGATTTCCTTGAGGTGGTCGTGGTCCAGGATGTTGCGGCCGTCGAACACGAACGCGGGCTTTTGCATCACGCCGTAGATTTCCTGCCAGTCGTAGGTTTTGAACTCGTCCCACTCGGTCATGATGGTGACGGCGTGCGCGTCTTGAAGCGCTTCCTTCGCGGTTTTGTAGCACGTGATGTTGTCGTTCATACCCTCCATGTCCATGGCGATTTGCTCGTCCGATACTTTGGGGTCGTAAATAGCGAGCTCCGCGCCATCTGCAATCAGGCCCTTGCCGACGTCGATCGCGGGGGTTTCACGCGTGTCGCCGGTGTCTTTCTTGAACGCGAATCCCAACATGGCGATCTTTTTGGTGCGAATCGTGTTGAACATCGCGCTCACAACTCGCTTGACGAACCTTGACTTTTGGTAATCGTTCATCTCGACCACTGAGTACCAGTAATCCGCCACTTCCTTCAAGCCGTGGCACTCGCAGATGTACGCCAGGTTTAAAATGTCTTTCTGGAAGCAGGAGCCGCCGAAGCCAACCGAGGCGTTGAGGAACTTGGGGCCGATTCTGGAGTCGGTTCCCAATGCAAGCGCTACTTGCGACACGTCAGCGGAGGTAGCCTCGCACAACGCAGACATGGCGTTGATGGAAGAAATTCTTTGCGCTAAAAATGCGTTTGCCGCGAGCTTGGATAACTCCGCGGACCACAAGTTGGCTCTCAAAATACGCTCCTCAGGGACCCAGTTGGCGTACACTTCGCACAGCGAGTCCACGGCGTCTTTCCCTGCTTGTCCTTCGATCTTGCCGCCGATCAGGACCCTGTCCGGCGCCGCTAAATCAGTCATCGCCGTGCCTTCCGCCAAGAACTCAGGGTTGCTTAAAATGTCGAACTGCACGGTCGCGTCACTGCAATTGCGCTTTAACACTTTTTCAATCGCTTCTGCGGTGCGCACAGGCACCGTCGATTTCTCGACGATGATCTTGTTCGACTTTGACACCGCCGCGATTGTGCGCGCCGCTGATTCCCAGTACGTCAAATCAGCCGCCTTGCCCTTCCCTAAGCCGGTCTTTTTAGTGGGCGTGTTGACGGAAACAAAAATCATCTCGCTCTCCGCGATCGCGACAGCCACGTCAGTTGAGAAAAACAAGTTCTTCCCCCTGCACGCCTTGACGACTTCATCGAGGCCGGGTTCGTAAATAGGGAGCTCATCGCTGTTCCACGCGTCGATGCGGGGCTGCGAAATGTCCACGACAGTGACTTTGATGTGCGGGCATTTCTGCGCGATCATGGCCATCGTGGGGCCGCCCACGTAGCCGGCGCCGATGCAGCAGACTGTTGGGAGAAGGGGTGAGGGGTGAGGGGTACGGGTTAGTCAGGTTAGACATTAATCGCTCTCAAGGCATGGCTTGCTAAAATAAAAATCGAAAACCGGCACTGGCAACTTTCGAGCCGTGGGTTTGTGACGGTCGAACGGGTTGATCGTGTGATGAGGAGTTGCGATGAGGCTTCGAGTACGCACTTGAGGTGACCTTAACTTTGCCCATCTTGTTAGATGTGAGCCTGTGGTGGTTGGGAGGGGTGGAGGGGGCGAGTGGGTGTGGGGTAAGGATGTCAGCGTCGGGGGGTGGGCACGAACGTCATTCTCGCGCATCTTTTGCAAATGTTCCACCTGGCGGTTCAGAAGAGAAAGCTTCGCGATCGCGACGCCCACGGCGGTGGACCACCACCGTCCCGATAAATCCACCATCCGGTGGGGTCACACCAGCGCTCTGTTCCGCGGGGAAAGGCATATGAAGTTCTTTGAAAGGAAATCGTCGTACCTGACGTGCGGCGTCGCGCCTGGATCAGTGAAGGCTTGGGTCGGCCTCCAAAGGCGTCCTGCTTTTTCTGGGGTCAGAGAATGAGTTTCGCAGGCGGGATCGACAAAAAGAACTTGAGTTATTAGACCAACAAAAAAGGACAAAGTTCGATGCGTCCAAGCAATTTGTTTCGCGACTGTTGGATTAATGCACAACATTCGCCTTACAACTCTCCCTCTTGTTAGAACATGGGTTTATCCCACAGCGTCCCCCGGCCAAGCGTGGCGACTAACGTAATCACCCCCGGCACGGCAACGAAAATCGCAATCCCAACCGTGAGCTCGTTCCAGAACCCAGTCCCGACGTACTCGTCGCCGGCCCAGTTGTCACTGTACAAATCTTCCCTCTCGCGTTTCTCTTTCGGCGGCGGCCGGTCGAACCCCAGTTGCGCCGGGGTCACTTTCGGTTTCTGTTTCTCTGCCGCGGCGGGTGCTGTGGCTGTCTCCTTCGTGGGCTCTGGCGGCCGTACAGCGTCCACCATCTCCTTGGTCACGGAGACTTCGGATTCGAATATCAACGTGCACTCGTACTGCCTGGTGCTCCTGATCGCGTCCAACACAAACGCCAGCCTTTCGCTCCCATCCAGGAACCACAAATCACCGTCGTTCACCGGGTCTGATAGCGCGACTAACCGCTGCCCCGGGACAACCCCCGCCGCCTCAGCCGCGCTTCCAATCGCCACGCCCGTGACGAAAATCACAGGACCCTCCGTCTCGTTCAGCACCACCTTATCAAACTGAAAACTCATGCGCGCCTCATCAGTGGGGATGGTTAAGTCAATAGTGGCGTTCTCGTACGAGGTCTCCACGGCGTTTACGCGGACAAATCGCGTGGGCTTGGTTGTGGGGCGGGTACAGCGCGGCCGCCCAGCGCGGACGGCCGGGGGAGCCACAGAGGCGCAGACGGCGTGCGACATCGTCGGTCGGCGCACGTCGGAATGAAGTTCGCAACGATGCCAAGTGGCGCAACGTGGAGGCTCCACAAGTCGACTCGATGAAAGCTGAGTTTGACCGGAGGGTTGCTCTGTGAGTTGCCAGCGATCAAGGCAGGCTGTTCGAAAGCAAGCCCGCCTATCAACCACATCGCACCTGTTTCCAACAAACTTGTCCTGTTTTAAAAAAAGCGATCGAGAAACCCTGTGGCGTCCACAGCCTCGCGCGCCTCACACGTGCCAGCTACGACTACCCGCTTATCGGGTTCGCGCCACACTCGCCGCTTGTGACATGAGCGCGCACACCGCGTCGGCGCTCCGCGCAACCCCCGTATCGGGTGCGTCCACGCACGCCGCCACGCGTTTTGCTAAACGCACCGGATCTCTCGCCGCCGCCGTGCGTCGTGACCGCGTGGCCACCGCGCGTCGTGTGCTCATTTTGACCGCCGCCGCGACGGACGCCCCCCCCGGCGACGCGGCGAAGGAGCGGTACATGGCACGCGGCGTTTCCGCGTCCAAAGAGGACGTCCACGCCGCTATCGCGAACGTGGACAAAGGCTTGTTTCCCAAGGCGTTTTGCAAAGTCGTGCCTGATTTGTTGACGGGCGACGAGGAGTTCTGCACGTGCATGCACGCGGACGGCGCGGGAACGAAAAGTTCCTTAGCGTACATGTACTGGAAGGAGACCGGCGATTTAAGCGTGTGGCGGGGCATCGCGCAAGACGCCGTGATCATGAACACTGACGACTTGCTGTGCATAGGGTGCGTGGACAACATTTTGCTCAGCAGCACGATTGGAAGGAACAAATCAAAGATCCCCGGAGAGGTGCTGAAGGCGCTCATTTCCGGTACAGAGGACGTACTCAGTACGATGCGTGATAACGGCGTGGGGATCATCAGCACCGGGGGCGAGACCGCGGATGTCGGGGACTTGGTTCGCACCGTGATTGTGGACAGCACCGTGACCGCGCGCATGCGACGAGACAAAGTAATTTCAAACGACGGCATCAGAGAAGGTGATGTGGTAATAGGCATGGCGTCGTACGGCCAAGCAACGTACGAAACCGAGTACAACGGGGGGATGGGGAGCAACGGATTGACGAGCGCGCGGCACGACGTGTTTCACAAGGAGTTAGCTCAGAAGTACCCGGAGTCCTTTGATGACGCGGTGCCGGAGGACTTGGTGTACTCAGGGAAGTACGGGTTGCTCGACATTGAACCCGAAACCGGAATGACGGTTGGTAAATTGGTGCTGTCGCCTACCAGGACATACGCCCCTGTGGTCAAGCGGTTGTTGGACACCCTTGAGCGTTCCAAAATCCACGGCATGGTGCACTGCAGTGGCGGTGCGCAGTCCAAGGTGTCGCACTTTTTAAATGACGGCCTTCACGTGATTAAAGACAACATGCTCCCGGTGCCGCCGCTGTTTAAATTGATTCAAGATTGCAGTGACACCGAATGGAGCGAGATGTACAAGGTGTTCAACTGCGGACACCGGATGGAGGTTTACTGTTCCGAGGAAGACGCCGCGGATGTCATCGCCGCCAGCACGCTCTTCGGGATACATGCGCAGGTCGTGGGGCGGGTCGAAGCGTGCGAGGGGAAGAGCAAGGTCACGGTGAAGAGCGAGTACGGGGAGTTCACGTACGACGCGCCGTAGATATGTAATATTTCCAAAAAGTGTTTTACATTAAAGAGCCCACACCACGCTAACACCGTCCTCACAAGCGCACGCGCGTTCGCACCCGCGTGTCCGGAGCCGGTGGTGTTCACCTTCGTGGTGCGGTCGGGTGTTATCGCGGTCACGTGTTGTGATGGCTGGCCTCCGCGCCAAGGCCAGTGCGTTCGGTCATCCCAAGGCCCCTCATTCCGATGTGTTGCGCGAGAGGCACTTCACGTCGGCGATGCAGATCGTGTTGCCCAAGTCTTCTGATTCCGATGCTCGGGCGGGGTTGAGTGATGTCTCCGGGGTGTTAGGATGCACGCCAGAGACGTCAACCTCGGGCTCCAGTGAACGCACCGCACGCTTTTACCTCGCCGACCTCAGCTTGGGGGATTTGCTGGAACAGGGTTTCCTCGGAACGCACGTGAGAGGAAATGAGTCGAAAACAAAACTGTACGCGCTCAACGCAGACGGCTCTATTGACGTGGACGACATCTTGGCCATAACCCCTAGCGGCCAGCTTCACGTATCACTCACGGAAAGGGCGTACCGGCGTTTAGGGGTTTCCGGGGTCACGTCGGACGACGGCACTGCGAAACGGCGGTGCGTCGTGAATATTGGTAAGAAAAACTTCAAACCGGGGGGACAGTTTCGCAACCGGCTCGTTGAGAACGCACTGAGTGTTTCCACTACCGACACCTCACTCGCCAAGAAACGTAAATATTTCGTCCAGCACACGGTCGGGGTGGACGAGGATTTGCGTCCAGTGGAGTTCCCGGAAGGGTGTGTTTGGACGGAGCATAAACTGAAATGTAAGTCGAAGGTGATGAAGGTGAACTACAATGACGTCCCGACTTTGCCGAGTTCGTTATTCCCGAAAACGAACGAGAATGATATGGACGATGATACTGCCCCGGACATAGCCGAGACATTATCCACGTTCCACGAGTGGCTCGGGAAGGTGTGTTGCGGGAAGTATAACGAAGGCGATGGCGATTTCGCAATAGAAACGCACGTGTGGTCCGGTTTTCTCATTCCTACGCAAACCACACGGGCGCTTCAGTTTTGTCGAGAACAAGTGAGGGACGGGAAGCCGTGGGCCGCGATGACGACCTGGGGCTTCCCGGATGACCCTTCCGGGGGCAATAAAATGGACGGAGGGGGGAACCTAGGAGGTCTACAAGGAGGCGGTCACGTGAGCTTCGTGATAGTGCCGGGAGACGGGTACGTCATGTACACGCAACCCGGAAGGTAGACGTAGTGAAAGTGCTAGAGAAACAGTTGGTTCTTTGGTAGACGTTAATTAGTATGTAATGCTCTGCTGATATTAGTCATTCAATGCGTGCAACTCTTTAGCTTTTGGTGTCGTAATACAGTCGATCTGGAGTAGGGTCCTACAGGGTCAGTCGGACCCCGACCCCGTGCGCTCCTGCGAGTGTTCTTTTGACCCGCCGTCGTTCGATCCGCCGTCGCTCCCGGCTTCGCCGCCATCCGATCCTTCCCTTTTAACTCCAACGAACACGATCCTTCCTTCCCCATCCTCCGTTTCTTCAAACTCCTCGCCCTCCTTTAGGCGCACGAACTGGCCCCTGATCCTCGGCCTGGCTTCTGCAAGACGTTTCCGGGAAGCGTACCGCACCTTTTTTTCAAAGTTCCGATCCTTGCGTTTCTTCAGGTACCTGGCGATCGCCTCCGCACGTCGCTTAGCGCACGTCCCCTTGGCACCCATCCGCGCAAAAGCTGACTGCTGGTGCTCCACCGCGCTTTGTAACACGCTGTAGAACTTCGACACGAACTCTGAGGCGGCCGCGGCGGAGCCAGCGGGGCCCGCCGAGGCAGCCGCCGCGGACGCAGCGCTCGCCGCCGTGCCCATGTGCTGCGCGTACAGCATCGGGTCGACGCCTGGTGGACAGGGCGGGAACATCCCCGAGGCACCCATTTGAGGTGGTTGCATGCCGTCCGTTCCAGGTGCCTGACCAGGAATTTGACCAGGTATCCCTCCCTGCCCATGCATCATGCCCATCATCACGGGATTCATTGCCCCAGGGTTCATCCCGGGCATGCCGAAAAACGCGGCGAGGTGCGGCGGTGGTTGCGACGGCGCAGATGGCACGACTTGCGCCGTCGCCACTCTTTGTGGTTGTTGACTAGCCTCTGTTTTTGTATCGCCTGCTCCCGTGCCCTCCTCCGCCACCGCGGCGATGCCCGCCAACGACGCAAGCGCGCCCTCCGCCCGTGCCGCAACCTCGGGGTCCACTTTCAACGAAATTACCTGCGCCGCAGCGGCGTTTTCTAGGTTGAGAAAACTCTGAAACGCGCTTCTAGAGGCGGAACGCCGCAACCCGACTTTCGGCGCCTGCTCTCCGCTCGGCTTGGGTAACGTCAGCTCTAGCATCGTCGTCGCACCGCCGTACGCTTTCACTAGTTGTACGGACAAACCCTCCACAGGGCCTTGCTCCTCCCCGGCGCCTGAACCGCTACTGCCCGAGCCGCACCCACTCCCCGACCCGGGACCGGCCGGTCCGTCCCGTCGCGCGTCACCCGTCGTGCCCTGCTTCCCCTCGCCTCCTGGTGGCGCGACGGGCTTGGCGAACCCTCCAATCAGTTCTAAGTTCGTCGCCGCCGCCGCTTTCGCCTTGGCCTCCTTGTCCCGCGCCCGCTTCGCCTTCAACTCCTTCGCCTTGACCTTTTCCCTTTCCTCGCGCAGCTCGTCCTCGCGTCTCTGTTGCACTTTTCTATCAGCGATGCGGCTCGAGCGCTTCCCTCTTCCGAGCTTCTCCACCTCAGGTTCCTTCTCCGGCGCACTGCTCGGCTCTTCAGGAGACACACCCCTGACGCCTTGCGCGGTGTCCGCGGAGTTGTTGCTGCCTCCGCTCTTCTGGTTTTGGCCCGACCCAGCGTCCTTCGCAACAGGCGCGACGCTCGCCGCCCCCCCCGTCGCCGCGCCCGACGACGCCGAGTTGAACGACGCGTGCCTCCCCAGCTCCTTCATCTGCTCCTTGCGAAGCGGCTTGACTAAGTAATCGGACGCACCAGCATCCCCGCACTTCGTTTTGAACTCATCAGAATCCACCGTGGACATGATGATAATCGGAATCGAACGAAACGGCTTGTCACTCGCTTGCACAACTTTCATAAGCTCCATCCCGTCCACTTCGGGCATCATGATGTCCGTTAAAATTAAATCAACATCCTGGGTTGGGCTGAGGAGGGCATCGATGGCTTGCTTGCCGTTCATCGCGGTGGTGA
>MDSY01021334.1_pt1 | contig 11123 bp, 10 predicted proteins | sample 811131 | NCBI WGS metagenome assembly MDSY01 (sample SAMN05326643, study PRJNA326480) | marine metagenome | isolation source: seawater | place: Atlantic Ocean: South West | collected 2010
GTCTTTGATATTGACATAATGCAAAGAAAATTAATTATGCTTTAAATATCACTTATTTAAAAAATTAATTCTCTTCAAGAAACGAATTATTATATTTGTGAAAAAATAAATATGATGAATTCTACTTCTTTAATGCAACTCGAAAATGATTTTGGAGCACATAATTACCATCCACTTCCAGTAGTTTTGGAAAGAGGAGAAGGAGTATATGTTTGGGACTGTGAAGGAAAAAAATATTTTGATTTTTTAAGTGCTTACTCTGCAGTTAATCAAGGCCACTGTCACCCCAAAATTATTAATGCATTAATTAACCAATCTAAGAAATTAACTTTAACAAGTAGAGCGTTTTATAATTCTGTTCTCGGACCTTACGAAAAATTTATTTGTGATTTATTTGGTTATGATAAAGTGTTGCCAATGAATACAGGGGTAGAGGGAGGTGAAACAGCGAATAAATTGGCTAGAAAATGGGGCTATTTAAAAAAGGGTATACCTGAAAATAAAGCCCGTATAATTTTTGCTAAAGGTAATTTTTGGGGTAGAACATTAGCAGCAATATCTTCTTCAGATGATCCACTTTCTTATAAAGATTTTGGCCCTTTTATGCCTGGCTATGACTTAATTCCTTACAACGATTTGGATGCTTTAGAAACAGAGTTAAAAGATTTTAATGTTGCAGCTTTTATGGTTGAACCCATTCAGGGTGAAGCTGGTGTTGTTGTTCCAGATGAAGGCTATTTAGAAGGAGTGAGAAGATTGTGTGATAAGTACAATGTACTTTATGTAGCTGACGAAGTTCAAACCGGAATTGGAAGAACTGGTAAATTATTGGCTTCAGATTATGAAAAAGCCAAACCAGATTTACTTATTCTTGGAAAAGCACTTTCTGGAGGTGTATTCCCTGTTTCTGCTGTTTTGGCAAATAATGAGGTTATGATGTGTATAAAGCCTGGAGAACATGGATCTACTTTTGGAGGTAATCCATTGGCGTGTGCTGTTGCCCAAGCCGCTTTAGAAGTCATTATTGATGAAAATCTTTCTGAAAATGCTTTCAACTTAGGAATATATTTTAGAGAAGAATTAAATAAGTTTATAAAAGATTCACCATTAGTTAAATTGGTAAGAGGAAAAGGACTTCTCAATGCTATTGTAATCAATGATTCTGAAGAAAGCAACACCGCATGGAAATTATGTCTTGAAATGAAAAATAATGGACTTTTAGCAAAACCAACTCATGGGAATATAATAAGGTTTGCACCACCTTTAACAATAACTAAAAATCAGTTAGATAATTGTATAAAAATTATTACCAATACTATAAAGAGTCATAAGTTAGCTTAAGTATTAAGCATAACAGGCATTACTAGCATTAAAATATCTTCTCCATCTTCACTATTGTCAGGAATCAGAATCCCTGCTCTATTGGGTGCGCTAAGCTCAAATATAATATTATCAGAATCGATATTTTGAAGCATTTCATTTAAAAATCTTGAATTAAAGCCTATTTCCATGGATTCTCCTTCATAAGAACAAGTTAATCTTTCATTTGCTTCATTAGAAAAGTCAACATCTTCAGCACTAATATTTAATTCACTTCCATTAATTTTTAATCTTACTTGGTGAGTTGTTTTATTAGCGAAAATACTTACTCTTTTAATTGATTGAAAAAATGAATTTCTATCTACTGTCAATCTATTTGGATTTTCTTTTGGAATAACAGCATCGTAGTTAGGATATTTCCCATCTACTAATCTACATGTGAGTAAAATATCGTTGAATGCAATACTAGCATTAGATTCATTGTATTTAATTGTTACTTCACCTTCAAAACTTTGAAGCAAACCTTTCAATAAGTTCATTGGTTTTTTTGGCACAATGAAAGAAGCTGATGATGAAGATTTAACATCATTTCTTGTGTATCTAACTAATTTATGAGCATCAGTAGCAACAAATGTTAAATCACTTTCAGATAATTGAACAAATATGCCACTCATTACTGGCCTTAAATCATCATTTCCAGAGGCGAAAATTGTTTTTTCTATAGCTCTTTGAAAAATATGGCTACTAATAGAAACAGTTGAAGGTGCTTCAATCACTGGAGATTTAGGAAATTCCACACCAGAATAACCACTTAATTTATATTTTCCATAATCTGAAGAAATTTCTACTCCCATTTTGTCATCAATAGAAAAGGTAAGGGGATGGTTGGGAAATGTTTTTAAAATATCTAACAGCATTTTAGCTGGAATAGCAATACTACCTTCGCTTTTGGCATCAATAGAAATTATTGAAGTCATTGTAGTTTCTAAATCTGAACAAGATATGGTAAGTTTCTGATCTTGAATTTCAAATAAAAAGTTATCTAAAATTGGAAGGGTATTAGAACTATTAAGAACACCTCCAATAGATTGTAATTGCTTTAATAATACTTGACTTGAAACTATAAACTTCATAATTAAAATGTTAATTTCATAAATATCAGAATAGTATTAATAATATACTATTAGTATTAACCTTATTTATTAACACCTAATTAATAATATCTCCTCGTGTAAAAACTAAGAGGTTTAAATAAAATATCCCAGTTGAAATATTGAGCTCTTAAAAGTTCATTATTTTTGTTAACTCTAATGTAGCCATGTTCTACATCCCAACCGGTTGAAGAATCTATATTTTTAATTTTCCAAAATTCAACTTTAGTAACTTTGTTTAAGGAATCAGTTAACTCAAAATAATAATGTGGTTTATTTTTAAAAATAGAGTCCATAACCTTCTGTTTTTTAAACATAATTTTATTGTAACTAATGTTGTCAAAGTGAGATAAATAGTGCTTAACCTGATTAGAATCATAGTTGCTTAATTCTTTATTATTTAAATCAAATAACTTAATGGTGTCATCTTTGTATGATATTTTGTAGCTCTCCATAGGTTTTTCAGAGAATTTCACAGAAATATTTTTAATGCTTTTAGGGTTTGGATAATTAAAAACACGAGGAGATCTCCATCCTTTCCAATCTGTGAAAAATCTAACATCCAGCGATCCATACATTCCAGGTTTGTAAGTAATGTAAGGTTTAGAACTTTTCTTATTACCATTCTGAAGCAACATATAGGTCCCTAAATGGTCTTGAGTTGGGGTCCCAATAAACCATGTTTTATATGCCTTTTCATTTTCAAAAAATATTTCCACTTTTTTATGCCTAACGGAAAGTCGATTAATTACCGTTTTAAAAGCAGAATTAGGAACATCTTGTTTTACTCTAATTCTATAAAATGTTTCCATTAATAAATCCACACTAGATTTATTTGCAGTGTATTTAGACCCTTCTATTTTCCATTTATTGGAGTTGACATTTCTTGAAATTACAATGCTATTATTTTCTGTATCTGAAATTTTAAACTTAATAACTTTAGAGGTATCCTTAATTGCAAAATCTTTAAGATCATAATCGCTATTATTACTATTGCAACTAAACAGATTAGAAATTAAAAAACCATAAAACAGTACTTTAAAAAAATTCTTATGCATATTTATTTTTTCTCCAATATTGATTAATTAGGCCAATAACTATTACTAATATTAAGGGAACTAAAATATTAATAAGTTGCCAAAAATTTCTTTGTCCAAAAATTTCTTTTTTAAGAAGTCTTGGCATATTCATTTTCGATCTTAATGGAATAAGCTCACTTCTTCCCAAAAGTTCGTCTACAAGGTTAAGAAAAAATACCTCATTGCCATATCTAGGAAAAAATTTAGGTGTTCCGTAGTCTGCACTTTCAAAAGAAAGAAGAACTGGTTTAATTTGATTGTCAGCTTTTATAAAATCATTTCTTATCAAATCTCCATCTCCAATAAATATCATTTTTGTTTCCTTACTTTTTGATTTAAAATTAACGATAGGATTGGATATAAATTTTTTAAAATCTTTACTTACAGCTCTGTTTTCATAATTTGATTTAAAAACTCCCTCAAACAGCCATCCAGAAACTGGGATTTCATTTTCCATATCAATATCAAAATTTCTTGGATTGTAATTGTACAGATTTTGATAATTGACAGAAGTTTGTCTTAAAATTTTAAATTCTGTGGAAGACTTTAGTAATGCTGTTTTTTTAATATTATCATCTCCTACAGTATCAATTGAACAAACATATCTTGTTTTTATTGGCCCAACATTATCTAAGTATATCGATGGTTTATCTAAGTATAAAAGAGGATAAAAATACCAATTAGGGATTCTCCCTAAACCATCTTCTCTAATTACTGGAGAGCATCTTACATCATTCACCATATTTACATTAAATCTTGCACCATACTTAAATAAAAATTGCTGTAATTGGTGTTTTAAAGGCCTCGCGAAAATTATATTTGTATCCACTAATTCAGATTCATTAACATCCAACATATCTACCATCCAAATAATTTTTCCTCCATTCATAATATATTGATCAATTATAAATAATTCTTTTTCTGAAAAAGAGGTTTTTGGCTTAGCAATTAATAATAGGTCTGTTTTATCTAAAACATCAAGGTCTTCACTAATTTTTGAAATATCTTTCATGTATTTGGATATTTCTCGATTTTGAAAAGTTTTAGTAATATATCTTTTGGCATTTTTATTCGGATTACCCAATTCATCAAAAACTGGTATCGCCCTTTCTGATATGTAGATAGAGTCAATTTTATTACGGATTAAAGAATCGTAATTATTGTTAGATTTTTCAATAGTTTCATTATAGTATTTTACTTTTAGTTGTTTAATTTTTAAGGTGTCAACATCGTAATTCTTTATTAGTTGATCTCTTATAATCCAAGCATCTGCATTGTCAAGTTCTCCATGGCCTCTTAAAAACTTAATTTTTTTAGTTGTAGGTTTTAAAAGGTTATTAATACCAAGAATTAAGTTGTATTCTAATTGGTCGTTGAAATGGTTGATAATAACTTGAGAAATAGGGAATTTTCCTTTTTGTAAAAGTTGAACTGCTTTAAACTGGTCTCCCATTCTTAATATAATCCCCGGCCATATTCTAACAACTTCTTGTTTGCTATCTCTTGAAATCAATATGTCACTGTAATCTAGTCCATCATTAAAAACTTGATTTTTTACTTCTTTTGCAGCTACAGGGTCTTCATCAAGATTTCTGAAATTCACTTTGAAATTATCTCCACCATAGGCTTTAAATTCATCTAGTTTTTCTGAAAGAGCTTTTTTAAGTTTCTCAATTTCTGCAGGAAAATCTCCATCTAAATAAACTTCTACATTTATTATTTCTTCCAGATTTAAAAGAAGGTCTTTTGTTTTTGGAGATAGGGAATGAACTTTATCAGAAGATAAATCTACTCTAAAGAATATTTGATTTGCAACAATATTTAAAACAGCTATTGAAGAAACAACTATTACCAGATTTAAAATGCTTTTATATTTAGAATAAATACTTTTCATTTACTTTTATTCAATACTATTTTTGTAAGATAAAGTGTTGAAAAAATAACAGATAAAAAGTATACAATATCTCGAGAGTCAATTATACCTCTTTGAAGAGCATTAAAATGATCTATCATACTTAAATTCATTAAATAATAGTCCAAAGGATCACCAACAAAAACTGCTAAATAGGAAAACCCAACATAAATTATGAAATTAAAGAATAGACCAAGTAAAAAACCAATTACTTGATTTTTTGAAAGACTGGATGCCAAAATCCCAATTGCAACATAGGTAATGCTCAGTAATAAAAGACCCAAATAACCTCCAATAGTGGAAGGGTGGTCAATATTACCAACAATTTCACCCATTTGATGGACGCTTATATAATATATTAATGTGGGAAGAATTGTTAAAACTGCTAAAAAACTAGCTGCTAAATATTTAGAAAGGATAATTATAAATATAGATATAGGCTGGGTTATTAACAGTTCAAATGTCCCAGTTTTGTTTTCTTCTGCAAAACATCGCATGGTAAAGGCAGGAAATAAAAACATTAAAATTCCCGGTGCTTGAGAAAAAAATGTTTGTAAACTAGATTCTCCCATATCAATTATATTATTATTTCCAGGAAGTATCCAAACAAAGAATCCAGAGCTTATTAAGAAAACTATAATAGCAGCGTAACCAATAATTGAACTGAGATAAGATCTTATTTCTTTTAATATTAGTGCTTTCATCTCCTTTTTTTAATTAAAAAGTGTTGATTTTAATCAATAGCTGCCCAATATAATTCTATTAATACTAATAAATTAAAAATTTAATTAAAAAGAATTAACAAATCCTATTGATAAACTTCAATATATTTGTTGCATGAATTTAGATTTATCTATTGTAATTCCATTGTACAATGAGTCAGAATCATTGCCAGAGCTTTCCCTTTGGATAGATAAAGTTGTTGTGAAATCAAAATTAAACTATGAGCTTATTTTTATTGATGATGGAAGTAAGGATAGTTCTTGGGACGTAATTAACAATCTCCAATCAAAAAATAAGAATATAAAAGGCGTTTCTTTTAGAAGAAATTATGGAAAATCTGCTGCACTAAATATTGGTTTTGAACTCGCAATTGGAAACGTTGTTATCACAATGGATGCGGATTTACAGGACTCACCAGATGAAATACCAAGTCTTTATGAAATGATTATTAAAGATGGATTTGACATAGTTTCTGGTTGGAAAAAGGACAGAAAAGATCCATTGTCTAAAACTATTCCAACTAAATTATACAACGCAGTTACAAGAAAAGTTTCTGGTATTAAACTCAACGACATGAATTGTGGTCTTAAAGCTTACAAATCAGAAGTGATTAAGAATATTGAAGTTTATGGAGAGATGCATAGGTATATTCCATTAATTGCTAAATGGGCAGGTTTTCAAAATATCACCGAGAAAGTAGTGAAACATCAATCTAGGAAATTTGGCGATACTAAATTTGGTTTAGAGCGTTTTATCTTTGGTTTTTTAGATTTATTCAGTATAACTTTTATTGGAAAATTTGGAAAGAGACCGATGCACTTATTTGGCACTCTAGGAATTTTTGTTTTGATAATTGGTTTTAGTTTTTTAATCTATATTGGGATAGACAAAATATTCCTGGACAAGAGTGCAAAATTAATTGCTAATAGAACAGAGTTTTACATTGCTTTAACCTCTATTATTCTTGGTATTCAATTTTTTCTTGCTGGTTTTTTAGGAGAAATGTTGTCTAGAAATTCATCTAATAGAAATCAATACCAAATCAAAGAAAAATTAAACGTTAATGACTAAAATCATTATTGTTGGTCCTGCTTCTCCACTTAGGGGGGGGATTTCAGATTTTAATGAAGCATTGGCTAAATCATTAACTGTAAATGGCTATTTAGTGGAAATAATATCTTTTTCCTTACAGTATCCTAAATTTCTTTTTCCTGGAAAATCTCAAAATAGAGTAGAGCAAACGGAAAATTTTAAATTTAAAATATCTCCATTAATAAATTCAATTAATCCAATCTCTTGGTGGAGGACAGCCAAATATATTAAGCGTGAAAATCCAAATAAAGTTTTTATTAGATTTTGGATGCCTTTTTTTGCTCCTTGTTTAGGATTTATCGGGGGGTATTTAAAAAGAAATAAAATTCCAGTTTATGGAATTGTTGACAATGCTATCGCTCATGAAAAAAGATTAGGTGATGCCATTTTGGTGAATTATTTTTTAAATAAATGCAAAACTCATTTTACATTAAGTGAGAAAGTTAAAAAGGACATCTATAAAATAAATAACAGTGTAAGTGTTGAATCTCTTTTTCATCCCATTTACAATACCTATAGTAAAATTACTGATAAAGATTCTGCTCTTAAAAGGCTTAATCTTAAAGAAGGTAAATACATTTTATTTTTTGGCCTAATTAGAAAGTACAAGGGATTAGACTTAGCAATAAGAGCAATGTCTAATAAATCAATTATAAAAAAGAATATTAAACTAATTATTGCTGGCGAATTTTACGATTCTGAAGAGAAATATCAAAATTTGATAAGAGATTTAAATTTAAAAAATATTATAATTTATAATCAATTTATAGAGAACAAACAAGTTCCAGATTTTTTTTCAGTATCGAATCTAGTAATTTTGCCGTATACTTCAGCTACTCAAAGTGGCGTTACTCAATTAGCAATGTACTACAAGAGACCAATGCTGGTTACCAACGTTGGGGGCCTGCCTGAAATAATAGATCATAATAAAGACGGGTATATTAGTTCTCCTAATGCTGAAGAAATGAGTAAATATATTTTGGCCTATTTTTCAAAAGATACCAATGAAGTTGAAATGAGTTCTGCTATCTCTAAAAAACAGAGTTCTTATTCTTGGGATAATTTTGTCGATAAAATTATTCAATAAACAAAAAAGAGCCCAAAAAGGGCTCCTTAAATAAATAAAACTATTTAATTAATTCTTAGTTATTTAAAAGTAGTAAGTCATTAGAAATTATCTCAAATACATATTTTTTTTCACCTTCATCATTCTCATAAGACCTGTAATTTAATGATCCTTCAATAAATACCTCTTGTCCTTTAGAAATATATTTTTCTGCTATTTCAGCTTTCTTTCCCCAAAACACAATTGGATGCCATTGTGTTTCTTTTACTTTTTCACCATCTTTATTGGTGTAGCTATTATTAGTTGCTAAAGATATTTTTGCATATTTATTACCATTCTTAGTTTCTTGAACTACTGGTGTGCTCCCTGCATTACCTATTAATTGTACTTTGTTTCTTAGATTTCTCATATTTGTTTTTTGATTTTAGTTTAACAATGTGGCCGATTTTTGATCGACACTGCAAATTAAAATCCAAATTTTCAAAAATATATTTATTTAAATGATTAACATTCGTTTATATTCATTTATAACTGTTTTAAAATATATAAAAAACTGATAAAGAATTATTTACTCTTTTTCCATCGATTGTGAGTCCATAGCCAATATGGTGGATTACGGTTAATATCTATTTCTAGAAGGTTTGCAAAATCCTGAATAATTTTTCCGTTAGGTTCTTCTTTTGGTTTATCTGTAATTAATTGGAAAGAAACTTCATAAGTTCCCCTTTGTATTTTTTGGATACTTACATAAACAACTGGCCAATTAAATTCTTTAGCATATTTTTCTGCACCAAACAAAAATCCACTTTCTTGATTTAGAAAGTTTAACCAATGTGCATTTTTGGTACTGGATGGACTTTGATCAGAACCAAAAATAATAGCTCTTGGTTTTTCATTATTTTTCTGGAAATAATTCTTTGTTTCTTTCATGGAAATCATTCTCAGGCCAAATTTCTCTCTAGAATCTTTCATTTTTTTATCAAAAAATTTATTACTTAATGGTTTGTATATAGCAAAAAGTTCATGTTCACATTCCAAGGGCATTTTTTGTGCACTCATTTCCCAATTATTATAATGTCCTCCAATTAAAATTATATTTTGACTTTTTTGTGCCATTATGTTCAATAAATCGGGATTTTTTAATTTAATTTTTCTATTAATTTCTTTTTTTGAAATGGTAAACCCTTTTAAACTCTCTACAATTAAATCCAAGAAATGCTTATAGAAATATCTTTGAATAGTTTTTATTTCATTTTCGCTTTTGTCAGGAAAAGAGTTTTTAAGATTTTTAGTAATTAATGGTTTTCTATACTTTATTAATTTACCAACTATTAGATATAAAACATCTGAAACTAAGTATAAACAAAAGTTGTTTAAATTCGAAATTGGAATTATTATTATGTGGTAAAGGAAATTATTCATGTATATATTCTAACAAGTTATACAAGATTGAATATTATCTTTCTAATTTCAAAAGAAATTTCAGATTAATAAATATTGGTAAAATTAATAATTATAGATAATTACGATTCTTTTACTTACAATCTGGTTCATTACTTAGAACCTTATTGCAAGGAAATTAGCATTTTCAGAAATGATGAGATAAACCATGACTTAATATCCAATGAACATAAAATTTTACTTTCTCCTGGTCCTGGATTACCTGCAGACAATAAAGAGTTAAATTATTCAATTAAAAGATATCATTTATCTAATAATATATTTGGAGTTTGTCTAGGATTTCAAGCAATTGGACAGTTTTTTGGAGCTGAACTTCATAATTTGAAAAAAGTTAGACACGGTATTCAAACCCAGTTAAAGATTTTAAATCACGATTTTCTCTTTAAAAATGTTCCTAAAAACATAAATATTGGCCATTATCATTCATGGGTTTTAAAAAACATTCCAATAGAGCTTAAAGTCACTGCTCAAGATTTCGAGAACTATGCAATGGCTTTTAGACATTCAGATCTTAAAATTTCCGGTATTCAGTTCCACCCTGAAAGTATATTGACGGATTATGGCAAACAAATTCTTGAAAATTGGATTATTAGCTAAAAAAAAGCAATATTGTATCACTCTTTTAAGAATGTAAAATTACTTTTGTAACTGTAATAAGAACTATGGCAATTTCAAAAACATACGATCCTTCAGAATCAGAAGACAAATGGTATAAAATATGGACAGAGAAAGGTCTCTTTAATTCTGAACCTGACGAACGAGAATCTTATACAGTGGTAATTCCTCCTCCCAATGTTACAGGTGTATTACATATGGGACATATGCTTAATAATACCATCCAAGATGTCTTGGTGAGAAGAGCAAGAATGTTTGGTAAAAATGCTTGTTGGGTTCCAGGAACCGATCATGCATCAATTGCTACAGAGGCTAAAGTTGTTCAAAAGTTAAGGGCAGAAGGCATTAAAAAAGGAGATCTAAATAGAGAAGAATTTTTAGAACATGCTTGGGAATGGACCCACAAGCATGGTGGAGTTATATTAAGTCAACTTAAAAAACTTGGTGCTTCATGTGATTGGAATCGAACAAATTTCACAATGAACGATAATTACTACAAAAGTGTAATAAATGTTTTTTGTGATCTTCATCAAAAGGGTTTAATATATAGGGGAGAAAGAATGATTAACTGGGATCCTCAAGCAAAAACTGCTTTGAGTGATGAGGAAGTTTTTTATAAGGAAGTAAATTCAAAACTCTATTATTTAAGATATAAAATTGAAGGTTCAGATGATGAGTGGGTGAACATCGCTACCACTAGGCCA
>MDSY01147012.1_pt1 | contig 11121 bp, 3 predicted proteins | sample 811131 | NCBI WGS metagenome assembly MDSY01 (sample SAMN05326643, study PRJNA326480) | marine metagenome | isolation source: seawater | place: Atlantic Ocean: South West | collected 2010
CTTAGTTGTGAAGAAAGGCATGGACAATTGGGCTCAATGATTTTCAAATGAAACCGATGCAGAGGGGACCCTACTGATTCGATGGGTGAGCAAAGGGTAGTCCGTGAGCGGACCCCTTGAGCATACTGAACCACCCTTTCGACCCTCCGAGATTGGCACTGCAATTAGTGAACAAGAACTAGAGGGATTTCAGCATAGATCCACTAGACTCCCTGCGCAACCCTCTGAGTCATCAATCACCCACCCCTCTGAGAAGATAAACAGTGGCGCAATGCATCGTTTATATAGAGGCCCTGAACAGCACATAGGGGGCAAGGTTGGTATAGACCATAGCGGTCTAAAAAGTGAGTCTTTAACTAGTCGAAAAGTTAGAAGTAAATGTATGTTGAATAAAAAGCATACAAAAATTAGCCCGAACAAAGAACGAGCCGTAGCATACGCACGAGTTTCTTCTAAACGACAAGTAGAGGAAGGTGTGAGCCTTGAAGCGCAGGTTGAGCGACTCATCGCTTATGCAGACTTCAGAGGATTAGACCTTGACCCTGATGATATCTTCATTGAGGAAGGGGTTTCAGCAGCAACACACCTGTGGTCAAGACCAGCCGGTAGAGAAATGCGGGAAATCATCTATCAGGAGCGAGTAGGCCATCTGCTTACACTCAAAATGGACCGATTGTTCAGAGATGTCCAAGATTGCCTTTCATCAGTAGATGAGTTGGCAGGGATAGGAGTAGACATACACATTCTCGACCAGAATGGTGGCACACTCGACACTTCGAATGCAATGGGGCGGTTCTTCCTGACCACTATCGCCAGCCTTGCAGAGCTTGAAAGAGGACAGATTTCTGAACGAACCAAGTTTGCCATGAAGCATCTCAAAGACAATGCCAAAGTGTTCACAGGACCTGTCTTCGGATGGAATAGGAATGGGGAAGACTTGATTCCTGTATGGGAAGAACAGGACACCATCGACTATATGCGACATCGGCACTATGTCCAAGGATGGTCAGGTAACAGGATTGCGAAGCATCTTAATGAATTAGAAATCAAAGGTAAATTAGGCGGTTCATGGACATCGAGCATGATATTGCGAACCTGTCGATACACGTTCCATGAAAATCGAAGGATGTTCAAACATCCAGATTGGTGGGGGTCAGAAATATCACGATTCCGTTTCTTTCGCATAACCATTGATGCATTGGACTTGATATACCCTGAGGTATGTGGACATTTCATGTCTGATGGCGACAGCGCATTCGTAGTTGACAACCGCTCCGAGAAGGGCACTCAGAAAGTTGTTGATTACCTCGCCAAGTGGTGTAACGCTGCCGAGCGTTTTGACATCGCAACAGGATATTTTGAGATTGGAGCATTGAGAAAACTCGATGGGCAATGGCAGAAACTCGATAAGATCCGAATCTTAATGGGTGATGAAACCTCTAAACAGACAAAATCAACGATTCTGAGGGCAATAACGGATAAATTAGACGAATCATTTGAAATTGAAAAGGATGAGAATCATTTCATGCATGGCATACCTGGAATCATGGAGGCTATTCATTCAGGTAAAATCGAAATCAGAGTATACTCCAAGCATAAATTCCATGCAAAACTATACTTGACTCATGTACGACCAGAATTAGCAGTCGTTTCATCCATTGCTCTCGTTGGTTCAAGTAACTTCACAATACCAGGGATTTCAAAGAACATCGAGTTGAATGTAAGAGTTGATCCACAATCACAAGTAAAAGAATTACAAGACTGGTTTGAACACTTTTGGGAGCAAGGTGAAGATGTCAGTGAAGACATATTTAATGTTGTAGAAAGACACGTGAGAGATTATGACCCCTTCCTTGTTTATGGCCGTTCATTAGAGGAGTATTTTCGCGGCAGAGATGCAACCATTGGTGTTTGGCATCAAGATGAGAGGGCGGTTGCTGAGGGCAATCAAAAATTCTCACAGGTGTGGTGGAGACTTGACCAGTATCAGAAAGATGGTTATCTCAATTTGTTGAAGATTGCTGATACTTGGGATGGTGCTTTTCTTTGCGATGGTGTTGGTTTAGGGAAGACATACATTGGATTGATGTTGCTAGAAAAATTAGCCGGATATGACAAGAAACGCGTCTTGTTAATATCTCCCAAATCGGTTCATGATTCTGTTTGGAAACATGAGTTGAAAGATAAACTCGGGCATCTTTCAGGACCAGGGGGGGGAATATATTCTGTAAAAATGACTGACTTTGCAAGTGATGAAAGCCATAATTGGGAATTCATAAAAAACTATTATGATGCAATCGTCATTGATGAGGGGCATCATTTCCGCAACAAAGAAAAAAGTAAGAGATATGAAAAACTAAACCAGATTATCAATGGAGGGGCAAGTAAGCAGGTCTTCTTTTTGACTGCAACGCCAATCAACAACGGAGTATTGGATCTATACAGGATGATTTCGCTATTTACCAACTCGAATGAGTCTCACTTCAGAAGGATGGGTATCCACAACCTCAAAGGCCATTTCATAGGTATGCGTCGAGACCTTAATCGTCTGATGTTTGAGGAGGGCGAAGATTATGATGGTGATATTCAGATTGGTTTAACTAAGGAAGAAGCAGATTCACGATTAAAGAATGATCCATTAATCCGGTCTCTCATCGTGCAGAGAAGTCGCAACTTTGTGCGGGCTAGCATGGAGGGTTCAGAACGTGACATCATCTTCCCGAAAACTCCTGCTCCTCAAGTACAAGAATACGACTTGGAGAGGGTTTACGGAAATCTTCTATCCGAGTTTGCGAAAGCTTTCAGTAAGAATGATCCATTGTTCAAATTATCAATCTATTATCCATTCAATCATCTAGTTATCTCAAAGGATGAACTTGATGATTACGACATGAAAGAAGGTCGTCTTGCAGGAATTGTCAGACTAATTAGAGCAGGAATCCTAAAAAGATTTGAAAGTTCATATATGGCGTTCAAAGTTTCTTGTCATAATTTATTATTGAAAAATGTTGCATGGCTACATGAGTTTGGGCGAATTAAGGGATATGAGACACGTCTAGATGAATGGTTGAATGAATATGGAAGGCATGTTCGACATGCTAGAGAAATTAATCCATTAATCGAACACGATGAAGATGAGGAGTTAGGAGATAATTTGCACGATATACCCCATCTCAAATTAACTGATTGGGCAAAGGAAGGGCCATTTAACATTGAAGGTATTGTGAAAGATGCGTTTGAGGATATCGACCAAATTGTGAAATTCCTTTCTTTAATGGATGATATCACCCCCGATTCAGATGATAAGGTGCAAAAGCTTGTTGAACTACTGGAATCGGATAAAATGGCCAATAACGGCAAGGTAATCATCTTCTCAGAATATACGGCCACTACAAAATATTTAGAGGGGGAATTGAAAAAGAGAATCCCTAACATGAATATCTTTGAACTAAACGGAGGAACGAATGTGAATCGAACCAAAGTAATTAGGCAATTTTCTCCATATTACAACAACTCATCAATTGAAGATTTGGAGGAAAGAGGTGAACAAGAAATTGATATCCTCATCTCTACAGATGTTTTAGCAGAAGGTCTTAACCTACAGGATTCAGTTCGCTTGGTTAACTATGATATTCATTGGAATCCAGTCAGAGTTATGCAAAGAATAGGAAGAATTGACCGAAGAATGAATAAAGAAATTGAAGACCAAATTATTGCAGACAACCCTAACTTTTTAGAAGACCGTGGCAATATTGCTTACTGGAATTTTTTGCCCCCTGAACAACTTGAGAGCCTTCTAGGTTTGTTTGAGAGAGTCTCTGGAAAATATCTTCAAATCTCAAAGTTACTGGGAATTGAAGGCGGATTTGGATTATCAACTGGTCAAGAGTTAGATCATATGAAAGACTTCAACGAACTATATCATGGAAAAAGAACGGTGGAGGAGGATCTGCGTTTGAAGTATCAGGAACTATGCCGTGAATACCCTGAATTACGAACTCAATGGAAAACAATGCCAACAAGAACAGTTAGTGGCAAGCGAGGCGAAGGTCGCTTCGCTTTCTTCTGTTATTCAATTCCTGGATACAATATTGTCGCAGATGAAGGCGGTGTTCATCAGGTTTGGACACATGAAGATGGAGATAGACGTTGGTATCTATTCAATTTCGAAGATGAAACCATATTGGATCAAACCTCTGAAATGCTTGAGATTCACAATACTATAGAGTGCGCACCGACAGAAGAAAGGGTGCTGAATATAGGACACGACGATTTGAGTGCCGCAAGAAAGAAGGTCGAAAGATACATTTTCAATGGAGTCATGCGTCAAATGCAAATGCCGATGGGTGTAACACCAACTCTGATATGTTGGATGTGCGTAGGTTGAGTGAGAAAATGAACAAAAAAGCAGACGATTTTATTGTTGGAAGTAAAGTTTCTGATGGATTAGATAAGAATACAACTTACGAATTTTTAAGAAGAAAATGTCAATCAATCAATCAATTGGATATTGCCACAGGTTATTTTGAATTTTCAGCACTAAATTACTTGGGCACAGAAGTTTGGAGCGGCATCGACAAAATACGTATTTTGATCGGTAATGGTGCTTCTGCAGGTGCAAGAAATGCAATTGTTGAACATCAAGAAAGGAAAGTCAAAGAAATCATCGACGGGATTGGAGGCGACGCAAAAGAGTCAGAATCTGGGAAAGCCATTCATCGTGCCTTTCAAGAAAATAGAATTGAATTCAAAATGTTTGATTCCGCAACCCTTTTTCATCCAAAGTTGTACCTTCTACACCCTAAATCTGGAAGTCCCGATAGCAAAATGGCACTGGTTGGGTCAAGTAATTTTACAGCCCCTGGGATCGGTCACAACGTTGAGCTGAATGTGCGAATCGAAGAAGAATCAAAAGTTGACAAATTACAACTTTGGTTTAACCATGCATGGGAACGGGGAACAAATATTACAAAGGTAATTCAAGATGATTTACCTCCTGAATGGACTACTTCGGAGTGGCTACCCTATCCAATTTATGTCAAAGCAATGGCAGAATTTTTTGGTTCGAACCAAACTTTAACTGGAACTGACTGGTATGAACCGGATAAATCCATTGCTACGCCATTAGGCCAAATCGATAGTAAGTATTCTCAAATGTGGCCGATACTTGATCAATATCAGAAGGAAGCTTTCAAGGATCTCTCAAGAATTGCTGACAATTGGAAAGGGGCTTTTCTTTGCGATGGCGTGGGATTGGGGAAAACGTATACCGGTTTGATGCTCATTGAAAAATTCACTCTTTATGACAACAAACGAGTTCTACTGATCTCTCCCAAATCTATACATGACACTGTTTGGGCTAAAAAACTTCAAACCATGTTGAAACACGTGCCTAAAGATAAAATTGAGTCAATAAAAACTACTGATCTGACATCGTTTGATGAAACTAAAATCGCTTCTTTTAGTGATGTAGAGATGATTATAATCGATGAAGGACATCATTTCCGCAACCCAAATAGTCAAAGGTATAGCCAACTAGAAAAAATTATTCAAAAAGGATTAGATAAACAAGTATTTTTCCTTACTGCAACGCCCATAAATAATGATGTCTATGACCTATACAATATGATTCGCCTTTTCACCAAAGGGGATTCCTCGACTCGAGCAAGGCATTTCAGAACTGCCGGGGTGCCCAATCTCGAAGGCCATTTCAAATTGATGAGACAAGATATTAATCAGGGAAAGAAAATGGGAAACGATAAAATCGTACGAGAATTAATAGTACAAAGAAGTCGAAGTTACGTAAAGCAAAGTATGATAATTGAAAAACGAGATACTGTCTTCCCGGCACCTGCCCCTCCCAAATCTATAACATTCAAACCCAGTGAGAAGTTTTTGGCACTACTGCAAGAATTGGAAAACGCATTCAATGCCAACAAGAAAAAGGGCAAAGAAAGTTTGTTAAACTTCTCAATTTACAATCCTCACGCCCACTTTACAGGCCCTGTTGAGGATAATGATGTACACAAAGGAAGTCTCGTAGGTTTGATTGGTTCTGGTTTACTAAAGCGGTTGGAAAGCTCGACCAAGTCTTTTCATATGTCTTGTTACAAACTTCTCTTGAAAAACTTGGCATGGTTAGAAAAGTATGATTCATCCAAGGACGGCAAAAAAGCTCTTGAAAATTGGAGATCCAAAAACAGTGAAGTTTTGGAAATACCAAGTCTACCTCTTATTGAAACTAATGAAGACGACACTGATAGTTTGGACTCCGAAACCAATGACTTTGGATTAAACGAATGGGATGAAAATTTGTTTGATATCAAGGGAATAGTCAAGGATATTTATGAAGATATTAATGTAATCGCAAAATTCATCTCTCTAATCAATGACATGAATCCAGAGAGCGATAAAAAAATTGAAGCGCTTGCTCAAGTATTGAACTCAGAAGATATGTCTGTATCGGGTAAAGTCCTCATATTCACAGAATATGTGTCAACTGCAGAATTTTTGAAAACTGAATTAGACCGCCGTATTAAAGGCAAAGTAATATCAGTAATTCATAGCAACACAAATGATGATAGGGAGAATGTAATCACAAGGTTCTCGCCATATTATAACGAGTCTTCACCCCAAACATTGTCTTGTTCTTGTGATGGTAATGCGTATGACGCAAATGGTCAACTTCACCCCGAAGGATGTCACCCGGAGGAAGAAATTGATATTTTAATTTCAACAGATGTTCTTGCTGAAGGCTTAAATCTCCAGGATTCGGTTCGTTTGATTAATTTCGACCTCCCATGGAACCCGGTAAGATTAATGCAACGAATTGGACGTATAGACCGGCGATTGAATCCCGTGATTGAAAGACAAATAAAGGTAAATCATCCTGAACGTGAAGCCGACCGTGGACACATTGCTTATTGGAATTGCTTACCCCCTGCAGAAATGGAACGGATAATTGGTTTACAAAAAGTTGTTGAGAAAAAATTCAAAATTATTGCGGCCATATTAGGTGTTGAAGGAGGGTTTGGGCTAACCAAATCTCAAAACCTTGAAAAACTTCACGATTTATATACAAATTCAAATTTATCTACCGGCTTATCAAATTTAACAGACACCCTTGACCCTCTACGCCTTGAATACAATGTGATGCTTCAAAATGACACTAACTTGATTTCAAGTCCTTTATTGACTGGCTTCGACTCCGATGCGCCACATAGCGATAAAAATGGTGTCGGTAAATATGCGTTTTTTTGCTATCAGATCCCCCGCAAATTTGATGGTAAATGGACTTATGCTAGGGGCAAATGTCAATGGTACCTTTATAACTTCGAAAACTCCAAAATATTACATGAACGATCTGAAATGAACGATATTTTCAACGTTCTCAAAACGGTCACTAATGAAAGGAGAGTAACGAATATTAGTGTGGATGAACTAACAAAGGCAGACAAAAGTGTCAAACAGTTTATAAAAAATAGTATTATGAAAGAGATGTCGATGACGCAGGAAATCAAACCTCGTCTTCTTTGTTCAATGACAATTGGGAGATATGAATATGAATGAGACATTAGAAGATTTAGCTATACTGCTTTCAGAGGAGTGTGGTTGGCCAATAAATTTTGATGACTCTTGGGGCGCACCATTTTTTGAATTGACACAAGCACAGTTAGGGTTGCCGGACGATATGGAACTCAAATTGGCAGGATATCAATTACAACCCCCTCAAGGCTTTGAAGATAAAATGCAAATTTACTTTTTATCAATAGAAGGAACGGGGCGCCTACATGTAACCCGCCTCCGAGCTATTTTGAAGGAACTTGCTCGTAAAGGCAGACGTGTTCGAGCCGGAGAGAGCGGAGCGATTCACGTTGGTGTTGAAGATATTATCTTTGTATGCTCACTACTTGAGCCAAAGAATGTGACAAGATATTTTTGCCATTTTCAAGATAAAGAAGATGGCAAGCAGCCAAAACTGATGATTGGCCCAAAATGGGAAGATGCTCAACCAGAAGCCGAGAAGGAAAAGGCTGTGGCAACACTTCGCAACAAATTACAGTGGCCTGATAAAGACAAAGATCTTGATGCTTGGAAAGAGGAATGGGCTAAGGCGTTTACTGTTGAGCACCTATATGTACCAAAAACTTCCAAACAACTGGCCACACAGTTGGCTATGTTGGCAGTAGAAATCAAATCTTCAATTCTAGAGCTGTATAAGATTGAGAACAGAAAGGGCCCCATACACACTCTTCTAAAACATTTCCAAGAAGCTCTCATCAAGGATTTGGATGGCGAGGGGTTTGCAGACATGGTTGCTCAAACCATAACTTACGGGCTGTTCTCTGCCAGAGCTACGGGGAGTGAACTGACTGGCATCGAAACACTGTCTGAGTCCATTCCCCCAACTAACCCCTTCCTAAGAGAACTCTTCTCAGAATTCGCCTCATTAACAGGCAATAAGCCGACTGATTTGGATTTCGACGATTTATCCCTGGATGAACTTGTAGAAATGTTGAATGGAGTGAACATCGACGCGATACTAGATGAGTTTGGTAGTCAATTCAAAGGAGGGAAGCAAGACCCTTTGATTCATTTCTATGCGGAATTCTTGAAAAGATATGACAAGGGTCAGAAGAAAGATAGAGGGGTTTGGTATACTCCAAGGCCTATAGCCGATTTCATTGTGAAGAGAGTACATGAGGGTTTGATTAGCGAACACAACCTCCCACTAGGGTTAGCCGATTCTTCAACTTCGATTATCAAAGGCAAAAAATGGCACCGTGTTATTATTTTAGATCCAGCATTAGGACCTGGGACCTTTCTCTGCAGCGCAATTAGGATTATCAATAAAACCATGAAGGCATACTGGGAAGGTGAAGGACATAACAAATCCGAAATTGTGGAATTATGGAATGAATATGTAGATGAATCTTTGATTCCGAGATTGGTTGGTATTGAAATAATGATGGCTCCTTATACAATAGCACACATGAATATCAATCTCCAACTGAAACAGACTGGTTATACTCGAAATAGCGAGATTAGACTAAACTTAGTCTTGGCTAACACACTTGATCCTATATTATCAATTGCAGATTTCTTACCTGGATATTTGTCCAAAGAGGCAGAACTCAGCAAAGACATCAAAGAAAATTTTCCAATTTCAGTCATCATCGGAAATCCACCATATAAGGGGGAAAGTGCTAATGATATACCATGGATCAAAGAATTGCTTAGAAAAGATTTGCCAGATAAATCCTCAAGTTATTTTCACATAGGAGGGGATTCACTGAGCGAAGCAAACCCCAAATCCCTGAACGATGATTATGTTAAATTCATTAGATTCTCACAATTTATTTTGTCAAAAAGGGAATGGGGCATTCTTGGTTTCATCAACAACCACGGGTGGTTAGATCAACCTACGAACAGGGGGATGAGAGAATCAATTTTACAATCATTCGATGTTATCGACGTCATTGACCTTCATGGGAATGTCAATGCGAAAGAAGTTTCACCTACCGGCAAGAATGAGAATGTGTTTCCAATCGCAGCCTGTGGCGTTAATATCGGTATATTCCAGAAAACAACTAATGTAGAACAACGAATTACTCATGCTGATATGTGGGGCACCGCAAATGAGAAATTGGAAGAATTACAGAATGACAACATTGAATTTCAGACGATAACCCCTGCACACCCTGGGTACCTAATGCACCCATTTGATAGGGATTTACTAGATGAATATACAAAAGGAATTCCAATCAATGAACTATTTCCTCTATCTTCATTAGCGATTATGACTGCTAGAGATAAATTAACAATCGGGTGGAATCATGAAGAAATTTGGAACCGAATAAATAATTTTGTGTCATTGAAAGAAGAATCTGCTAGGAGGGAATACAATCTAAAAAAGGATGCAAGAGATTGGAAGATTAAATTCGCGCAAAAAGATATTCGGAGCACGGGCCCCTCTAAGAGTTATTTGCATTCAATTCATTATCGGCCATGGGATTTCCGTTCGACGTATTATACTGGGAAAACAAAGGGTTTTCATTGTATGCCTCGAAGACTAGTAATGTCAAATATGCTTAATTTGGATAATATTGGCTTGATTTCTCGTAGACAAATGACTCGGGAACCTAACTTCTTTTTTGTCTCTGACCGATTAACCTGTGATGGCGTAATTCGTTCTGACAATAAAGGAGGGGAGTCGCTTTACCCCTTGTTCATCTCTGTAAATAAGGAAACATTCAAGTTTATTCAAGATACCAACTCGTTGGAATCGTGGGAACCAAAAAATGGTATAATACCAAACCTAAACCATCCTTTTGTTCAGTTGCTAAGCAAGCGCTTGAAATATAAATTCAAACACGTCAATGGTAATGGAAAACGCTCATGTTGGATTGTTAGGCCCATAAAAAAAGATATTTTCACCCCGTTTGACCTTTTTTGTTATGGGTATGCAGTATTCTACTCTAACCACTACCGAACAAAGTATTCTGATTATATTATGAAAAGTTACCCAAGATTACAATTCACTACAGATCGTAAACTGTTCTCGGAACTTGTAACGGCTGGTGGTAAATTGATACAAAGCCACCTATTAGAGTTCGAACATCTTAAACCATTGGAAATAGTCGGTAAAAATTTAATGCTTGTGGCTGGTTATCCAAAGCACATAGAGCAAGAAATACATCTGAATAAAGATACTAAAATAAAAAATATCAGCAATGAATTGTGGGGATATAAAATCGGCGTTCATCAGGTGCTGGAAAAATGGTTGAAAGTTCGAAAGGGGGAAGTATTGTCCCAAGATGATATTCAACATTATGGAAAAATAATTCAAGCCGTAAAGCATACACTAGTGCATGTCGGTGAAATCGATGATATAATTCAAAATAAGGGGGGATTCCCGCTGGAAGGACATGATCAATTTTCAGGATATGAGGGGAAAATTGTTGGTGCGACATCATTATTTGATTTCTAAATATTTCAAGACCTTTATTAGGATTGAAGCAGAGGTAGCGTCTGTATCGGCCCACTTAATCCCCTTCAAACAGGTTTTGGAAGTTGAATGGGTAATCGGATAACCCCTTACGACTTGTCCGAATTGCTCCC
>MDSY01127538.1_pt1 | contig 11118 bp, 7 predicted proteins | sample 811131 | NCBI WGS metagenome assembly MDSY01 (sample SAMN05326643, study PRJNA326480) | marine metagenome | isolation source: seawater | place: Atlantic Ocean: South West | collected 2010
AAACGTTCGCGAAAACGGAGGCGCGCGAGGCGGTGAAGACAGGCAAGTTCTCAAAAGCCGATCTGTGCTACTCGTTACAAGAAACTATTTTCGCCATGCTAGTAGAGATCACGGAGCGAACCATGGCGCATTGCTCGTCCGATGACGTGCTTATCGTCGGAGGGGTAGGGTGCAACGTGCGACTGCAACAGATGATGGAACAGATGGTCACGCAACGCGGGGGGAAACTTTATGGGATGGACGAGCGGTACTGCATCGACAACGGCGCGATGATCGCGTACGCAGGTTTGTTGGCGTTCCAGGAGGGGCAAGTCACTCCAATGGAAGACACCACGTGCACGCAGCGGTACCGGACGGATGACGTGCTCGTGATGTGGAGGAAGGATAAGCAGTGAGTTTATGATAGAGGGGAGAGGGGAGAGCGCCGAAAACTAACAATATTGCAACCTGAATTTGCATTTCTCGTCCAGCTGGCACAACGAAGCACTCTCCTTTTATCGGCAAATCGATATGTGGCCAAACACATCGAACGACGCGTGGTCGTATCGCCACCCGAGTTCACCGCGGACGACAGCTCGCATATCGACCATGTCTCTCGCCACTCGCGCGGTGGTTCCGGGAATGACCGTGGGGCGTCTTGCCCGGCGCGCTTCGCAGTCTTCGCAAAGGCAGGTGAACCGTGATCTGCCCTGCTATCGCGGTCGGGGCCACGTCATCCGGTTCACGCCCACGGTTTCCCGCGTGGCTGCTCACTCGAAGAAATCTGAAAGCGGTGAGGATGACGCGGCTGATGTATCGGACTCGGCCGAGACTGAGGATACTGACGATACAACCTCCAAAGCTGATAAGGAGACGAACGAAGAGGGCGGTAAAGGGGATGATAAAAAGAAGGTGAAAAAAAGCAAACCGGCTGACAAAAAAAAAGATGCCGCCGATGCCGACGTCACCGACACCGCGCTTTCAAGCGCTGAGGACGACGTCGCGCCCGCGTTGGAAGGCGACTGGCGGGACTTCAGGGCGAAGTTGGTGTCGATTGAGTCCGGTGTTACCGATTCAGTTGATGAGACTGAGAAAGTTGAAGAAGCGTCTGGTCCGAATTTGGAACTCCTGAAAACCCAAAACCCGAAACTCGCGGCGGAAAAGCCGTGGGCGCACACGATTTCCGCGCCAGAGCGAGGTTGTTTGCTCATAGCAAGAGGCGACTCATTCTCCGCGGGCCAGCAGTACTTCCACCAAGCCGTGATTTTGCTATTGGAGCACAACGAGAGAGGAACCATGGGGGTTATTTTGAACCGCCCGACGCAGTACACGATGGGTTATGTTTCCGGCGACACAAGCGGGCCGTTCGCAAAAAACGCCCTGTACTTCGGCGGCGACGTCGGGGACGGCACGGTTAGTTTTCTGCACGGCAGTGGAGCTGTCAGCGGTTCGGTTGAGGTCACCCCAGGAGTGTACCTCGGCGGGTACGACTCGGCGTGCAATTTAGCAAAAGGCGGCGAAATAAAGTCAGAGGAGTGCAAGTTCTTCGCGCGGTACTGTGGGTGGGGCGCCGGGCAGCTGCAGGGCGAGTGCGAAAGGAACGTGTGGTACCCCGTAGCTGCTGCGAAGAGCGTAGTGTTGAAGCAAGTGTTGCAGCTCCCCAAGCCGCTGTGGAGAGAGGTATCCGAGCTAGTCGGGGACAAGGTTGGGTACGAAAGTAGAAAGGCGTACGGCGAAGAGACAGAGGAGGACGTTGAGAAGTTTGGGTTCAAGGGGTGGGACCCGGAGGATGGGGTGGAGGATGAATGAGAATTGAATGAATGCTGTAGTGGATAGTGAAAGCGAAAGCGAAAGTGAATGAAGTGCTTGTGTGGAAAATTTTCAGTGCTTGTGTAACAGAAAAACTTCACTGTTAGTGAATGTAGTGCTTGTAATAGAAAGACTTGAAGTGTGTACTACCGACATGTTTGCGTGCGTTGCTATTCCTTGTTATTCCTACCCGCATAGCCTACCAGTCCGCCGGGTCTTGTTGGCACATCACGGCCAGTCCTCCAAACGCAATCGCGGCGTAGGCTGTGAACAGCGGGACGTGCACGAGTAGCCACACGCACAACAATCCTTGCAATATGAAAAAAACTCTCAGCGCCGTTTGCAGCACAAAAGGAACTTGTCCGCCTGAGGATTTCCACTCTTTTTCCCGAAACTCGCCGTGCTCAGCGCACTGCCGCAGCCTGTCCGCTTTCTTTTTCCACCGACCGAGCACCCACTCGTTGACTTTCTCGTCATCAACCGGCACGTCATTAGGGTCGAACAAGTCGAAGTGTACGTGGCACTTGCTGACTGGTAACGTTCCCTTGGCGAGTTGCCCGAAACAACGTGTGCCGAGCGCGCTGCCCTTGACCGGCGCGTCGTTTTTGTCAACGTACTGGATAGTCATGTCCACGATCTTGGCGAAGGAGGGGCGGGGAGGAGGAGTAGTTGAATTGGGTCGAGTATGTACGCCTTCCCTCTCCTTAATTATTTGCTTTTTGTTCTCCTGCAGCAGTAAACTCAAGCCTTTTGTTTTCGGCCGAAGGATTTCTCCCGCCAATGATTGAACATATATCCCGTCGCGTTCACAACTTTCGTTCGATCGTTTTTTGTTCGCGTCCGTGTACCTGGTGCCTTCCGGAAAAATCACCACCCACCCCAGGGCGTTCCTTTTGAATTGATTACGCACCCACTTCACCATGTGCTCCCTGTCCTCCCCCCACTTCCGTCTGATGTACGCGAACCCGTTGAGTTTACAGCCCCATCCGAAGATTGGAATCACTCGAATCCCGCTCTTCGCCACGGCTCGGAACACACCCACTTGGAAAATATGACCGGTGCGTATCGCGCACGACCAGAGGAACATCCAATCCAGGTTACACTTGTGGTTGCTCATAATCAGAAGGGGGGTGTTCAGGGGGAGTGCGTCACCCGTCACGCGGACCCCCACCCGGTTCAAACGCTCGGTGATGAACAAACACGAGGTCCACCAAAGCGCGAAGATCCATGACGTACACCGGGCGTAGAGCGATTTGGAAATCGGGCGGAAAAGGATGATGGCGGGGACCAGTAGCATCAACGTCGATGCCGTCGCGGTGAACAGCACATACCCCAAGCTCCACCACACGTTGAACCACTGGATGAAACCCATGATCGCGCCACGACCGCGCCGCCGCGCGTGGACGGTATGCGTGTTCTGTTGGTTGCGTTTCTTGGAGTAGGCAACAGAAGCTCGCCAGGATTTCGGGACTCCTCGGAACTAACGAAAACGAAAGCTACGACTCTGGTCTTCGCACGTCGTGGCTCGCGGAGCGCATACGCACGTGCGCGTGGAGGTGAATAATGGGGGGACATAAGCGATTATCGCACGGAAGGCAGAAACACCAGTGCAGGGAGTGCAACCCGTGCCCCCACGGCTAGGTGAAACACAACTGCGCGGTGTGCAACTCCTGCCCCTACGGCAAGCGGAAACAGCACTGCGCAGAGTGCACCCCCTGCCCTCATGGCAGGCTGAAACAGCACTGCGTGAAGTGCAAGCCCTGCCCCCACGGCAAGCTGAAAAACAGTTGTGTGGCGTGCGTCGGTTGCCCTCACAGCAAGATAAAACGCCAATGTGCAGCGTGCAAAACAGCACGCCGAGCTCGAAGCGGATCAAGCGCGAGCCGAAGAGTTCGCCCGAGATCAAATTCGAGCCCGAGATCAAGCAATAGCCTGAGATCAAGCAAGAGCCCGAGCCGTTCACTATTCGCGGCTACTTCGGGTTTGGCGACGGCCAGTAAAATGATGAAAATGAAACGAGAACAAAAGATAATCGGAGATTATTGAAATAACAAACGCCGACAATACGAACTCAAACTCACTTTTCTTTTCTCACGCGACACTCGCTTCCCCGTCGTACGTCACCACGGCCCTGAGGCAGTCCCCTCCGTGCAGCGCATCGATCGCGGCGTTCGTCGCAGATGCCACGTCCCCCTTCTCCACGAAAATCGAGTGCGTCACGTAATGGTCCACCGGCAGTTCACCCGAGAGCGATCTCTCGACTAACTTCGGCACAGCTGATCGCGACTTCCATCCCCCAAACGCCGTGCCTTTCCACACGCGCCCGGTGACGAGTTGAAACGGCCGCGTGCTCAGCTCCTTCCCTGCAGCGGCGACGCCGATGACACAACTCTCGCCCCATCCCCTGTGCGCGCACTCCAGCGCGCTCCGCATCACGTCCACGTTCCCGGTACAATCAAACGAGTAGTCCACGCCCCACTTCGTCAACTCACCAGCGATGACTTGCTGAATCGGCTTGGAGTGGTCCGTCGGGCACACCACGTCGGTACACCCCAATTGCGACGCGACAGTGAACTTGTCTTTATTCAAATCCACGCCGATTATCCGCCCGGCACCGGCCATCTTCGCGGCCTGCACCACGGCGAGGCCAACGGCGCCCAGCCCGAAAACAGCCACCGAAGATCCCGCTTCGACTTTGCACGTGTTCCACACAGCGCCCAACCCAGTGCTCACGCCGCAACCGAACAAACACGCTTTGTTCAGAGGCATGCGCTTGTTGATCTTTGCCGCGCTGATCTCGGCGATCACGGTGTACTCGCTGAACGTACTGCATCCCATGAAGTGGAAAATTTCCGTGCCGTCCTTGGTGGTGAACCTTGAAGTGCCGTCCGGCATGTACCCGGCGCCCTGCGTGCTTCGAATCGTCGGACACAGGTTCGTCTTCGGGCTCGCGCAGAAAATGCACGACGGCGCGTTGCACTGCGGGGTGTAGCACGGAATGACGTGGTCGCCGACTTGTACGCTGGTAACGCCTTCCCCGATCGACTCCACAATCGCACCGGCTTCGTGCCCTAAAATGCACGGGAACAAACCCTCGGGGTCGTGGCCGTCTAACGTGTAGATGTCGGTGTGGCACAGCGCGTTTGACATGACTTTTATTCTGATCTCTCCTTTTCTGGGTGGGGCCACGATGATGGTTTCGTTCGTAAGGGGCTTTTTCGGGCCCCACGCGACCGCGGCGTTACACTTAATGGGCTTGCCCGTGGTTTTTGCGAACGACGCGAGTAACTCAGGGTCTACTGAGTCAGTCAAGGCATCCGCAATCTCTCCAGCTTTCGCCGCAAGCGCGTCGGCGTGGAAGTTGACGTGGTCCTCCATGAACGAGCTCACAAAGAAGTAACTGTGGTCGTGGCCTGCGTGTTTGCGTAGCGTGAGCTTCTGGTTCACTACACTACAAGCTGACTCAAGGGTTTCCGGTTTAAGCTGCTCGGTTAAAAACTGGTCGTCCAAGCCGACGTCGACTAAGATATCGGGAAACTGCGGGAAGTTTGCGCCGCGGGATTTCAGAATCTCCACGGGGTCGTGTTGCTTTCCTTTTTCTGTTGCGTCGGACCCGAAATACGCCCCGAACGCCTTCTTGCCCCAGGGCACTTCACTCGGGTTGCAGATGGGCGCGAACGCGGAAACGGAGGCGTACGAATCCGGGTTTTGAAACGCCACGTTCAACGCGCCGAGGCCGCCCATGGAATGGCCGGTGATCGATTTCAGATTGGAATCGGCATTGAAGTTCGTTTCAATCAACTCAGGAAGCTCTTTCGTGACATACGAGTGCATGTTGTAGTTCTTGTTCCACGGCTCATTTGTCGCGTCGACGTAGAAACCTGCGCCGGTGCCCAGATCCCAGGACTCGTCCTCGCCTGCGACGTTCGCGCCTCGGGGCGACGTATCGGGGAACACCAACATCACGCCCCTTTTCGCCGCAGCTTTGAACGCACCGCCTTTCTGCACAGCGTTGTCGTCTGTGCACGTCAGCCCGCTGAGGTAGTACACAACAGGCACGGCGTGTAACTTCGCCGCGGGGGGGACGAACACGCTAAATGTCATCGTAGTGCCCGTGGAAGACGATGCGTGCGAGTACTTTTTCAACTCACCGCCGAACGCGATGTTTGTGGATTTCAGATCCATCTTGGACGTAGTGTCACTAGCGGCAGCAGATGCGTGGACAGCGCGGGATGGTGCGCGGCGGAGGGAGGCGTGTGAGCGCGATGCGACGCGGACGAATCGACCGGTAGCGAATCGAGCGGCGGCGAACATGCGGGTTCTGAGCGATCGACGAAACGACGATAGGTTTTATGATTTACGTTGTTGGTTTTTCTTTTCACTGACGTGTCTCATAAAAGTTCTTTCAGGCTCCATGGGAGCACAGTGGTCTGTGCGCGCCCGGGCGACGGAGGGCGTGGCGCGGTTCGGGCCGGCCCGCTGTTGTGTTGTGGCGGAGGAGGATGCAGCGGCATCCCGCGTTGTTCGCGTTGGATGTTACCCACTTAGGCGTCGAGAACGCGTTGGATCGGTTAGACGACCCGCTTTGGCCTTCGGGGCCAAACACTCGTAGGCTGGCTGAGTTGTGCGTGTTGACCACGCTTCGGTGCGAGCGCGCATCACGGGCGCAAGCCAAGGCGAGTTCCAGTGCTTTGAACGGGGAGGGTGGCGACACAAGTACCTCGCGTACCTCACCGTTCGACGGTCAAGACGGTGTGGCTTTACGGGAGACGGTCAGGAAATACAGCGGAGGTACTTTTGGAGGCGTCGGAAAAACACAAAAACACAATGACGGTGATCCTCTCCAGACCCTGCGCGAACTAGGGCTCCTCGAGTTGTTCCCGCACATGGACGGACTAGCACGCGCGGGCAGCATAAACCACCAGCACTCAAAGTCGCGAAAGTCTAGCGCCTGGGAGTACTTCGAGCACGTCGGGAAGATGCAGCAGCTAGTTTGCGTGGCGGAGTCATTATCAAAACACGGCGCCGGCTCGGCCCGAAACCCAAGCAACACCAAGTACGTAGCGCACCAAATCGCGCTGTTGTACCAAGGCGTGAATTCAGTGCGAGGTGAACTAAAGCAGTTCAAGCCGGAAATAGAACGGAAATTCGAAACCATCAAGAAGGAAACCGAGCGGCTGGAGACTGCATTCGACGCGGCGAGAAATGACGCGGATAAAAATGGAAATACCAAATGCGGAGCGGATCCCCGCCCTTTGCTTTCAGATCAACACGTCGCTTGGGTAGAAACCGTCGCCCATGAAATCGCACAGAGCGTCCGGAGCTTTCCCCCGCAAGCGAGCGAGAAAATCAGGGGGATGGCGAAAGCCGTGGCTGGGGGAGGGTAGAGCTTGAGGTATTTTATTTTTAGTGACTTGCAGCAATCTCAGTCTCGCAATCTCAGTCTCCAAGAGCGATTTCTTTCTCACTCATGATTCTTCGAACTTTTTTCAACACCCCATCAATACGATCTACGCATCGGCGACGCGCACGTTCGCCGGTCGCGATGTCCTCCTCCGAGAGTGATGCGTTATTACAGACGCGGCGTAAACCCAACGGCCCGTCGTGGTTCGCCGCGCTTTCCGTGGGCGTCGTCGGTGTGGTGGCCATCACGAGTGGCGCCAAGTCGGGGTTCAAGGCGTACCAGAGTCGTAGCAGCTTGGCGAATGGGAAGACCGCGCGGTTGCCCTTCACAATGATGCTACCAAGTGCAACTCGTGTGCTGTGGTGATCCCGTCGGACAAGCTCACTGGGAAAGGCTTCGGTTCCGCGATCGACGAGCACGACTGCGTGGTGCGTTTCAACACGCACGACCCTTCGGACGCGCCTGCTGAGGATTGGGGAACGAAAGATGATATACGAGTAGTGAACGCGTATCAAGTCGATGCGCTTCAACAGGAAGGAGGGTCGTGTATCGACCCAAAACACCCGACGTGCAGGCGGGTGATCATCACGTGGGAGACTGGCGGGGTGGACGGGTTCCTGGGCGACCACGAAAACGCCGAGCTTCTTCCGCAGATGGACGCGGAGTACTACCCCAACTACGACGGGAAACCAGACGTGCACGACACGCTTCGAAACTTTGCGAACGAAAACGGGTTAGGCGTGCCTATGTACGGAAGCAGCGCATACTGCGCCATTTCGGTGATGCGGCACCCTGATGTGTGCGGCGAGAAGATGACGATTTTCGGGATTCCCGCGTCCATGGAGGTGGAAACCGAAGGGTACATCGACCCACATGGCCCGGCGAACGCGGCGCATTGCTACTCCACGGAGCACGAGTACTTCCGGAAACCGCGGGGAGCGAGGGGTGGGAAAACGTTGTGGTGCAGGACATGGGAGACGCGCCGGTTACGGAAGAGAAGCCAGCTGAGACGGAAGAGGTGGCCCCGGCTGAAGAGGTCGCTGAGGAGGCCCGGGCCGAAGAGGCTGCGCCCGCTGAGGAGGAAGAAGCTACAAGTGACGAAGCTACGGTGGGCAAGGAAGAAGCGCCTCGCCGTCGCCGGGACGAAACCGTCAGCAGAGCCGCCGCCGCTGTCTCCAGGGCGGACGCCGCGATGGCGGTGGCTCGAGAGATGTTCAAGAAGCTTGGGTTGTAATCGTTAATTACGTGTAACGTCTTTGCGTGTCTCTCGTCCGTCTATCTTCCAAAAAATCACGAGTACTCTCCCCGCACGATTTTCCCCACCACAAGCTCCCCGAACGTTTCGACTTCGTGTCCTTCGTCGATTTCGATTTCGTCCGCGATCGGGTACAGCGATTCAATCTCCGCCTTCCGCCCTAGTTCCCTCATCTTCCGAAGCTCGTCCCCTATAATCTTCCCGCCCGGGTCAGTCTCGTCGTTTGCTAACAGCAGGTTTGTGATTTTCGATTTGTCCCGGTCCGTCAACGGAATGGAGTTCACAAGAGCGTTGTTCGCATCCTTTCTCAAGTCCCCAAAACGCACGCCCAGGAACCCGACGTGCAGCGCGTAGTTCGCGGACTCCAGAGCTGAGCGAGCCGAGCCGTGCCTGTACTGCTTCAAAATCAGCACGCCCGAGGGGTTCCTGAGGTTTTTGGGGGAAGTCAGTGCATTGTACAGGGCGATTGAGAGAGGATCTAGTCTCTAGTCGGGTGTATAGTGAGCTAGTACAGTCAGTACTGTCAGTACTGTCAGTACTGTCATAGTACAGTCTGCCTAACTGCCTAACAGTCGTGGGATGAAAAAGACGCACCAGTCCACTAACAGCAACGTCGGGGTGTTTGGAAACTCGAGCTGCATGCGTTTTATGAACGCCCTTGTGGCTAGGTCGGGGAACCCTTTCGCGGTGATCAGCACGATTCCTAACCGGGCCCAAATCGCCTCGTTCTTGAGCTTGTCGAACACCGAGTGCTTCTCCACGATTAGAAAGTAACTCGCGTCAGTTCGCATTTGGATCTCAAAGTCACCGTGCGTTATGGCGTGGACATCACCGGGGATTTCAAACGGGGGCATGTCCGGCCACGTGTAATCCCTCCACACCTGGTCGACTGATTTTATTTTAATCCGACCAGTGACTAGTCCTCGGCCCGCGGTGGTGATGCCCATTGAGCGGCGGTTACACCGTAGTAAGCGCACGCAATGGCTTAACCCGGAGGTTACGGTTGTTGGGGTGGGGAACAACCTTTGGTGACTGGTACCGACGATGTAGTACAAGCCCCGGTTGGTCACCACCCGCCCTTCACTTAAGTGGCTGTGGATGTTGTTCAGAAGCACGGAGATGCGCGCGTGCCGCTTTTCGCTTCGTGGCTCGTTGAACTTCATCCGGGTCGTGGCTTGGGTGGGGAGGCGGTACGCGGCGAGGGGGGCTTGTGGGGCAACACCAGGTGCGCTCACCGCGTTTCCCGCGTTTTCGGTGGGCAAGGCCGTGAGCACCGCGTTCTGGGTATTCGCCGCGAGCTCGTAATCAAGCGCGCCGGGAACAGGTTGTGGTGACCGCTCCATGGTCTCGGGGTCGAAGGGTACGGTTCTCCAGTTCTCTGGGAGTTCGATGCCTAGCACGCCGTAGAAGTGCTTGGTGTTGATGTCGGCTATCTTGTCGCACACTTCAACGGGGGTACAACTAGCGGCGAAGTCCTCGAACTCGGCATCCTCGGCTTCCGCATCCTCCGCGTCCCTGTCGCCGCCTTCGAGCTCGAAGTCGTCGTCCCACCCCATCACCTCACCCTCGCCATCCTGCGAATACGCGCGCATGTTGTACTGGCGCCCTCGGAAGCGGCTCTGAACCCCACGAAAAGTCGAAGCTTTTTCGTTGATCTAGGACGCGACGATAGTAAAATCGACGAAAAGCCACGTAACCGACCACGACGTTTCCGGTGGGCGCAGAAGCGCGTGCGTGTGGAGTTTCGTTGCGCGCGAGAGATGGGAAAGAAGCGGTGCTCGCACGGGAGAGAGAAACGCCTTTGTAGGGAGTGTAACCCGTGTCCTCACGGCAGGTTGAAATACAGCTGCGCGAAGTGCACCCCCTGCCCTCACGGCAAGCTGAAAAACAGCTGCGTGAAGTGCAAACCCTGTCCTCATGGCAAGCTGAAACAGCAATGCGCGGAGTGTAACCCTTGCCCCCACGGGAAGGTGGAACATAGGTGCGCGGTGTGTACCCCCTGCCCCCACGGCATGGTGAAACTATAATGCGCGGACTGCACCCCCTGCCCACACGGCAAGGTGAAAAAGAACTGCTTGGCGTGCACCGGCTGCCCTCACGGCAAGCCAAAGACCAGGTGCGCAGCGTGCAAAACAGAATGTGCGGATCCGTCGAGTTCGAAACGGATCAAGCGCGAGCCGGAGAGCTCGCCCGAGGTCAAGCAGGAGCCCGAGATCAAACAAGAGCCCGAGCCGTTCACGATCCGCGGCTACTTCGGCATCAGCAATGAGGACGGAGGCGACTGAAAAATAGTGGTGTTTGCGAAGAAAAGAAAAGACGACTTGATGTGTGGCAAACAGTGTTCGTTATCTACAACGCATCTGCCTACGCCCTCACGGCATACATGCTCTCTCCTTTTCTATTTTTTTAGCCCCCCGTTCTCTTTTCTCTTTCATCCGCGCCGAAGCATCCCTGGCGCCTGTCACAACTCAATCTTCAAAAAATTACGTGTTTTAGTTCAGTCCCAAATCCCTTTTTCATTCCCTAGTACCTCTGCTGGTACTGCTGCTGCGGCGGGTACGCTCCTCTCTGAGGAGGGTACGCGCCTCCCTGCGGCGGGTACGCCCCTCCCTGCTGGGGGTACGCGCCTTGCTGCGGCGGGTACGCGCCTTGGGGCATCGGCGGAGGGCCG
>MDSY01021426.1_pt1 | contig 11117 bp, 7 predicted proteins | sample 811131 | NCBI WGS metagenome assembly MDSY01 (sample SAMN05326643, study PRJNA326480) | marine metagenome | isolation source: seawater | place: Atlantic Ocean: South West | collected 2010
GCCAGGGCTCGATCGAGGCGCGCGCCGATGCCGTCGCCGATCCGGTCATCGAGACGCTCGAGGTCGCTCCGTCGGGCCGGAAGGCCGCGACCGTGGGCGCCGTCGCCGAGGCCGCCGTCTCGTCGTCGCGACCGGAGCTGCGCGGCGCGGCCAAGGTCGTCTCGGGTGGCCGCGGGCTCGGCTCCGAAGAGAAGTTCGCCCTCGTCGAGCAGCTCGCCGACGCCCTCGGCGCCGCCGTCGGCGCCTCTCGGGCCGCGGTCGACGCGGGATACGTGCCGGCGTCGTTCCAGGTCGGGCAGACCGGCGTCTCGGTGTCGCCGCAGCTGTACATCGCCCTCGGCATCTCCGGCGCGATCCAGCACAAAGCCGGGATGCAGACGGCCAAGACGATCGTCGCGATCAACAAGGACGGCGACGCCCCGATCTTCGACATCGCCGACTTCGGCGTCGTCGGCGACCTCTTCACCATCGTGCCGCAGCTGATCGCGGCGCTCGAGGCGAAGCGGAAGTAGCGCGGATGGCGACCTACGCGCGCACCGTGCGGCAGGGGCTGCCGCGGCGGCCGAGCGGAGAGCCGTGGCCGCCCGTCGACGCCCCCGTTCCGTCCGTAAATGCGGTGCCGCCCGCCGACGCCCCCGTTCCGCAGTCGGTTTCTGCGGGTGTTTCGGGTGTGGATGCGTCGAATGTGACTGCGGAGCGGGATGTGGGGGTGCACGGTTCTGTTCCGCAGTCGGTTTCTGCGGGTGTTTCGGGTGTGGATGCGTCGAATGTGACTGCGGAGCGGGATGTGGGGTCCGCGGCGGCGTCGACGCTGCGCCGCGGCCTGCCGAGGGTGAAGGGCGGCGACCCGTGGCCGCCCGCCTCCGCTTCCGCCGCGGCATCGGCTGGCGCGGCGGCTTTGGGTCCGCAGACCACGGCGGCGGAACCGGTCGCGCCGACGGCCCGGCCGACCGAGCCCGCCGCGCCTGCCGCGCCTGCCGCGCCCGCCGCTCCGCAGTCAGAAGCTGCGGGTGTGGGCGCGCTTGACCCACAGAAAGTGACTGCGGAACGGGATAGCCCGACTGCGGAACAGGGGAAGTCGGTGGGTGGCGGGGCTGTCCGCCGCGGGCTGCCGCGGGTTCGCGGTGGGGAGCCGTGGCCCCCGGCACCCGTCCGGCCGGCCCCCGCCGCGGTGGCGCCCGAGACGGATGCCACGCCGAGACCCGGAGGTGCACCCGAAACGCCGGCCACCGCCGTGGCGGCGCGGGCCGACCTCTCGCAGCCCCTGCCGTTCACGCGCACGGTGTGGAACGGGCGGGCGCCGCGGACGGCGCCGCCCGCATCCGAACCCCGTCGCATGGGTCCCTTCACGCCCCTGCAGTGGATCGGGGCGGTGGTCGTCGGTGGCATCGCCGTGGTCTACGCGGCCGCGATGCTCGTGCTGGCGATGCGGTGGCTCGCGAGCACCGAGCCGCTGCAGGCGTTCCTCACCGCGTTCCCCGGCGAGTACCACCTGCCGGAGGGCGCGCCGGTGGGTCTGCCCGCGTGGCTCGGATGGCAGCACTTCCTCAACACGTTCTTCATCCTGCTGATCATCCGCACCGGGTTGCGCGTGCGCACCGAGAAGCGGCCGACGGCGTTCTGGTCCCCGCGAAAGAACCGCAAGCGCAAGATCAGCCTCAACCTGTGGTTCCACCAGTCGCTCGACATCCTCTGGATCGCCAACGGCGTCGTGTTCGTGGTGCTGCTGTTCCTCACGGGTCAATGGATGCGGCTCGTCCCGACCTCGTGGGAGGTGTTCCCCAACGCGCTGTCGGCCGGCATCCAGTACCTCACGCTCGACTGGCCCACCGAGAACGGGTGGGTGAACTACAACAGCCTGCAGCAGCTGGCGTACTTCAGCGTCGTCTTCATCGCGGCACCGCTGGCGATCGCCACGGGCGTGCGCATGTCGGGGGTGTGGCCGAAGAACGCCAAGACGCTCAACCGGGTGTATCCGGTGGAGTGGGCGCGCGCGTTGCACTTCCCGGTGATGCTCTTCTTCGTCGCGTTCATCTTCGTGCACGTCGTGCTGGTCTTCGCCACCGGGGCGCTGCGCAACCTCAACCACATGTACGCCGCGCAGGGCTCGGCCGATCCGAACGCCTACGCCGACAACTGGACCGGTTTCTGGATCTTCGCCGCCTCGCTCGTGGTGATTGCTGCCGCCTGGGTCGCCGCACGCCCGCTCGTGCTTGCGCCCATCGCGCGCCTGTTCGGGTCGGTGTCAGGCCGCTGAGCGGAGCCGCGAACGGGGGATAACCCCCGGTCGGATCTCCGGATCCCTCGGACGCGCGCCGCCGGGGGCCGGTCGTACCGTTGTCGACATGACCACTCCCGACTCCCCACCCGGACGCCGGCCGGCCGCTCCGGCGATGATCGCCGGATCGCTCGCGCAACTCGCCGCGCTCGGCGTGATCGGTCCCGCCGTCTTCACCGTGCTGTTCACCCTGCTGGGGGTCGGACTGGGCCTGGTGCCCCTTCTCGGCGTCGGCCTGCTGCTGCTCTACGTGCTCGTCTACGCGATGTACGCGACCGCGTGGCTCGAGTACGCCCGCGTCGACGGCCTCTACGGTCTGGAGCTGCCGCCGGTCCGCGTCCGCCGCTCTTCGCGCCCCGGATTCGGCGGATTCCTCCGCATGGTCTGGGCGCAGTTCACCGACCCGATCGTGTGGCGCGGCATTGCCAGCATCGCGGTCTCGACGGTCCTCGGACTTCTCGTCGTCCCGCTCCTCACGGCCGTCATCGTCGGCATCGCCGGCGCCTTCGCACCGCTGTACGCGGGCGAGACCGTGCGCCTGTTCGGCATCGGCCTCGACGTGGGGTCGGCTCTCGCCGTGCCCGTGGGCATCGTCGGGGCGCTCGCCGCGTCCGCCGCCCTCGTGGGACTCGCCATCCTGCACGGTGTGCTCGGCCGGGCGATCCTCGTCCCCTCCCGCGAAGCCCAGCTCGCCCACGAGGCGCGACTCTCCCAGGAGCAGCGTGCCGGCGCGGTGCGATCGGCCGAGGTGGAGCGCACCCGGATCGAGCGCGATCTCCACGACGGCGTGCAGCCGAGACTGGTCTCGGTCGGGATGACGCTGGGCCTCGCCCAGCAGAAGGTCGACGTCGATCCGCAGGCCGCCAAGGAGCTGATCGCCGAGGCGCACACCTCGACGAAGGCCGCGATCACCGAGCTGCGCCAGCTCGCCCGTGGCATCCACACCTCGGTCCTCGACGACCGCGGACTCGACGCCGCCCTGTCGGCGCTCGCCGCCCGCTCGCCGGTGCCGGTCACACTCGACGTGCGCGTTCCCGGCCGGTGCGGTCCGGCGGCCGAGGCCGCGGTGTACTTCGTCATCGCCGAGTCGCTCACCAACGCCGCCAAGCACTCTCGGGGGACCGAAGCGCGCGTGCTCGTGCGGATGCGCGAGGAGGGCACGCTCTGGGCCCGCATCGAAGACAACGGCGTGGGCGGTGCCCGCGTCGTCGCCGGCGGCGGACTCGACGGCATCGCCAATCGCGTGCTCGGCGTCGGCGGCACGTTCCGCCTCGACAGTCCCGGCGGGGGCCCGACGACGGTGGAGGTGACGGTGCCATGCGCATCCTGATCTGCGAAGACTCCGCACTGCTGCGGGAGGGCCTGGTGCGCATGCTCGCCGACGCCGGCCACGAGGTGGTCGCCGCCCTTCCCGACGCGACGCGGCTCGACGACACCGTCGTCGAGGTCTCGCCCGACCTGTGCATCCTCGACGTGCGGCTGCCGCCGACGCGCACCGACGAGGGCATCCGCGCCGCCCTGCGGCTTCGCGCCGCCGACCCGCAGCTGCCGGTGCTCGTGCTTTCGCAGTACGTCGAGGAGCGGTACGCCAGCGACCTCATCGCCGGCAAGGGAGGAGCCCTCGGCTACCTCCTGAAGGACCGCGTCGCCGACGTGGGCGAGTTCGTCGAGAGCGTCGAGCGGATCGGTGCCGGCGGCACCATCCTCGACCCCGAGGTCGTCGCGCAGCTGCTGTCGCGCCGCGCCCTCGACGAACGGATGAGCCGCCTCACCGACCGGGAGGCGAGCGTTCTCGCCCTCATCGCGGAGGGGAAGTCCAATCACGCGATCGCGCGCACCCTCTTCGTCAGCGAGGGCAGCGTCGAGAAGCACATCACCGCCGTCTTCCAGAAGCTCGACCTCGAACAGGACGAATCGGGGAACCGGCGCGTCCTGGCCGTGCTCGCCCACCTCGAGCACGGCGGCCCCGTCACCGGCGCCACGCAGACAGGAGAACCGTCATGACCGACACCCTCACCCCTCCGCCCCAGCAGCCGTCCGCGCCTGCGCCGACCGCGCCGCCGTCGCGCACGCGCGCGTCGTCGACCGTCATCGCGATCCTCACGATCGCGTTCGGTGTGGTCGTGATCGTCGGGGCGCTGGTCGCGACGACGTTCCGCGCCGTCGGAGCGGCGATGGTGGACGATGCATCGCACACCGCGGACGCGGTCGGCGTGCGCACCCTCGACGTCGACGTCACCGCCGCCGAGCTGCGCATCGAATTCGCCGACGTCGACGAGGCGCGCCTCGACGTGTCGCGCGCCGCCGCCGCCGACCAATGGCGGCTCGAGCGCGACGGCGACCGCCTCGCCGTCTCGACCCCGGACGAGTTCTTCGGCATCCCGTGGCTCTTCGGCGGCAACGGCAGCGCCGTGCTGGTGCTGCCCGAGCGACTCGAAGGGGCCGGAATGGATGCGGCGCTGGACCTCGCCGCGGGACGCATCGTCGCGGACGCCGACTGGGGCGAGGTCGACCTGTCGGTCAGCGCCGGGGAGATCGACCTCGACGGCACCGCCGACGGCGTCGTCGCCGACGTGAGCGCCGGCAAGATCGAGCTCGACGTGTCGGACGTGGCCGACGGGCGCTTCGACGTCAGCGCCGGGGAGATCGTCGCGCGACTCGGCGGGAGCGCCCCCGACGCCCTGCAGGTGTCGGTGAGCGCCGGATCCCTTCGCCTGGTCGTCCCCGACGACGTCTATGCCGTCGACGTCGACGTGTCGGCCGGTGAGGTGACCAACCGGCTGCAGACCTCGCCCGACGCCGCCCACCGCATCTCCGGAGACGTCTCCGCCGGCGACCTCCGCCTCATCCCCGGCAGCTGAGGGCGACGCTCAGGCGCGCGGCGCGGCCGGAGAGGATATCCCGGCTGGAGAGGACGGATCCGCAGCGAAGCGTCCTCTCGGAGCGGGATCTCCTCCTGAGGCGCACGCGGTTTGAGGCGCACGCTGCGGCCTCGGGGCCTCGGGGCCTCGGGGCCTCGGGGCCTGGGACCCGCGGCCGCATCCTGCCCGCGCCCGGATCCGGTCCGGCGCTCAAGAGGAGAACCTGGTTGGAGAGGACGGATCCGCAACGAAGCGTCCTCTCGGAGCGGGATCTCCTCTTGAGGCGCACACGGTTTGAGGCGCGCGCGGTGGCCTTGAGGTGGCGCGGGCCTCAGGGGGGCGCGGGCCCCAGGGTGACGGCAGCTGAGGGCCGCGCTCAGGCGCGCGCGGCGCGGCCGGCGGCGTACCCCTCGGCGTAGGCCTCGTCGGCGCCCTGCCGGAACATGTCGCGCTCGGCGGGGCGCACGATCGTGCGGGCGCCGGGCAGGTCGAGGTCGCCGACGAGGTCGGCGCGCCCTCGGACGACGGCGACGGGCAGCCCCGCGGCCTTGCCCTTGACGAGGTCGGCGGCACCCGCGATCTCGTCGGCGACGCACGGCATCGTCACCACGAGGGGTCGGCCCTCGGTGTCGGTGTGCCCGCGCAGGTCTTCGAACACGTGCACGCCGGCGGCGCCGATCGCGTGGTCGGTCTGACCCTCGCGCCACGCGCGGCCGAGCGTGTCGGTCACGAGCACGCCGATGCGGGCCCCGCTGCGCTCTCGCAGGCCGGACGCGATCGCGCGGGCCGAGGCGTCGGGGTCCGCGGGCAGCAGCAGCACCGTGCCATCGGGGGTGTTGGAGGCATCCACTCCGGCGGCGGCCGAGACGATGCCGAGGGGATTCTCCACGATGCGCGTCACGTGTCCGGTCGGGCTCGTGCGCGAGGCGACCAGCCGCACGGTCTGCTCGGTGATGGCGTCTTCGCGGTCGTCGGCATGCAGGATGCGGCCCTCGGCCTTGGACACGATCTTCGAGGTCACCACGACGATGTCGCCGTCGGCCAGCGGAACGCCGCGCTCGAGCGCATCGCCGATCAGCGCGACGAGATCGTCACCGGGTGAGACTTCAGGGATGCCCTCGAGGGCCCACGCCTGCAGCACGCCGGTCAGCGCACGAAGCGCACTTCGGTCAGCGTCTCACCGAGGAAGGGCTCGGTGTGGGTCGCGCCGTCGAGCGTGAAGCCGTTGCGGGTGTAGAAGCGGTGGGCGCGCGGGTTGTCCTCGGCGACCCACAGGTAGATCTCCTCGTCGGGGGGCACGACCGCGTCGAAGAGCTTCTGGCCGATGCCGGTGCCGTGCCACGCGTCGAGCAGGTAGATGAAGTACAGCTCGCGGTTGCGCACGGCATCCTTGTCGCGGGCGGGACCGGATCCGGCGAACCCGACGATCTCGCCCTCGACCAGTGCGGCGAACATCCGGAAGTCGTCGCCCTGCACGGCCCAGTGGGTCCAGAGTTCCGCCAGGCGTCGTGGCGACACCTTCTCCAGCGCGGCCTTGCTGATGAGGTGGTCATAGGTCTCGTGCCAGCAGGTCGCGTGCACTCGACCGAGGTCGACGGCATCCACGTCCCGGACCGGACGGACGACGATGTCGGTCTGCAGTTCGGCTTCCATGCGGTGACTCTACGCTCGGCCGCGCCCGGCCGGAAATCCGCCGGTGAACGCCGGGCGACGAGCACGGGAACGGATGCGCGCCGCGCGCAGGAACGGATGCGCGCCGCGCGAGAGCCGGATGCGCGCCGCGCGAGAGATTTGTGCCGTTCCGACAATCGGATCGCGCGTGATGTCGTGAATCGCTACCATCGGCGCTCGTGAATGTGTGGTGGCGCACCCTGCTGACGATCCTGCTCGCACGCCGGCGCATGCGCCGCGAGGGGGCCGTGTCGCCGACGGCGGTCGGCCGCATCCGCCTGACGACCCTGCCGACCGACATCGACATCCTGCAGCACATGAACAACGGCCGGTACCTGTCACTGTTCGACCTCGGGCGGTGGGACCTGCTCACCCGCACCGGGCTGCTCGGAGCGATGCGCCGGCACGGCTGGTACGCCGTCGTGTCATCGGAGACAGTGACCTTCCGCAAGTCGCTGAACCTGTGGCAGCGATTCGACGTCGAGTCGCGGCTCATCGGGCACGACGACCGGGCGGTGTACCTCGAGCATCGCGCGGTGGTCGACGGCGAGGTCTATGCCCGTGCCGTCATCCGCGCCCGCATGATGAAGCGCAGCGGCGGCACCCTCTCCCACGAGGAGCTGTTCGGCGCGGTCGGCCGCCCCGAGGGCATCCCCGACGTGGACGCGTGGATCCATGACTGGGCGTCCGCCTCAGCCCTTCCCTCGACCCGTCGCGAGGCCCCCAGCATCTGGGGCTGAATCGCCCGGATCGCTCCTCGGCTCCGCGGGTGCGCCGACGTAGGCTTCGCGTATGTCCCAGCCCTCCCCGTCGCGAGTGTCTTCGGACAGTCTCACCGCCCGCGCCGTCGCGCTCGCCAAGCGCTGGACGCGCGAATCCGCGCAGGTCGAGACCGACCCGGCCGCCCAGCGGCTCGCGGGGGGGCTCAAGGACGCCAACGGGCTGCCGTTCACGATGGGCTTCGTCGACGGCGTCATGCGCCCGGAGAGCCTGGGTGCGGCCGCCTCGCGCCTCAACCGCATCGCGCCGCTCGTGCCCGAGTTCCTGCCGTGGTACCTGCGCGGCGCCGTGCGGGTCGGCGGTGCCGTCGCCCCGGTGCTGCCCGCGCCGGTCGTGCCGATCGCGCGCCGGGTGCTGCGGGAGATGGTGGGGCACCTGGTGGTGGATGCGCGCCCCGACAAGTTCGGTCCGGCCATCGAGCGGCTGCGCGAATCCGGGGCGCGGCTCAACCTGAATCTGCTCGGCGAGGCCGTTCTCGGCGAGGCCGAGGCGAAACGGCGGCTCGACGGCATCCACGACCTCATCCGTCGACCCGACGTCGACTACGTCTCGGTCAAGGTCTCCGCCATCGCGAGCCACATCTCGATGTGGGCCTTCGACGAGGTCGTCGACGCGGTCGTCGAACGCCTCCTGCCCCTCTACCTGTCGGCGGCCTCCGACGACACCTTCATCAATCTCGACATGGAGGAGTACCGCGACCTCGACCTGACCATCGCCGTCTTCACGCGCATCCTCGAAGACCCCCGCCTGGCCGGTCTCGAGGCCGGCATCGTGCTGCAGACCTACCTGCCGGATGCGCTGCCGGCGCTGCAGCAGCTCACCGCGTGGGCCCGGCAGCGCGTGGCCGCCGGGGGCGCGCGCATCAAGGTGCGGCTGGTGAAGGGCGCGAATCTCGCGATGGAGCGCGTCGACGCGGTGCTGCACGGGTGGGAGCTCGCCACCTACGACGCGAAGGTCGACACCGACGCGAACTACGTGCGGTGCCTCGATCACGCGCTGCGGCCGGAGAACACCGCCGCCGTGCGTCTCGGGGTCGCCGGGCACAACCTGTTCCACATCGCCTACGCGTGGCTGCTCGCCGGCGAGCGCGGCGTCTCCGGCGACCTCGAGGTGGAGATGCTGCTGGGCATGGCACAGGGGCAGGTGGCCGCGGTCGCCCAGGAGGTGGGGCACGTGCTGCTCTACGTGCCGGTGGTGCGTCCTGACGAGTTCGACGTCGCGATCAGCTACCTGGTGCGGCGGCTGGAGGAGAACGCGTCGAGCGAGAACTTCCTGTCGGCGGCGTTCGAGATCGCCGACGACTCCGAGCTGTTCGACCGCGAGCGCGACCGCTTCCTCGCATCGGTGGCTCGGGCCGCCGACCCGTCGCTGCCGACCGGGCCGAACCGCGGGCAGGATCGCGCCGCCCCGTCCGGCGCCGACGACGCGCGCGCCGTCGCGGGCGGGGCCCGCGCCGTGCTGCGCGAACCGGAGCAGGCGCACACCGGCACGCCCGCCGAGAGCGGGCTGACGCAGGCCGTCCTCGGCATCGCGCGTTCTTCCGGTGACGACGGCGACACCGACGCGACGCCGTTCGGCTCGTTCGGCGACGCCGTACGGTTCGGCGGCGAGGCGTTCGTCGACACCGCCGTCTTCTCCGAGCGCGAACGTCGCACGCTGGCGCCCGCGGCCGGCGCGCCAGGGTTCGTCAACACGCCGGATTCCGACCCGGCGCTCGCAGCCAACCGGGCGTGGGCGGCCGACATCCTCGCCCGCGTCGCGACCTCGACCGCGGGGGAGAGAGTCGTCGCGGCATCCCGTGTGAACGACGAGGCCGACCTCGATCGCGCCGTGCAGCGCGTGCGGGATGCGGCGCGCGCGTGGGGTGCGCGCCCGGCCTCCGAGCGGGCGACCGTGCTCCAGGCCGCCGCGCGCGCCCTGGAGGCGCGGAGGGGGGAGCTCATCGAGGTCGCCGCCTCGGAGACGGGGAAGGTGTTCGCCGAGGCCGATGTCGAGGTCAGCGAAGCGGTCGACTTCGCGAACTACTACGCGGCGACCGCGCGCGAGCTCGACCGCGTCGGCGGCGCGTTGTTCCTGCCGTCGAGCGTCACCGTCGTCGCCCCGCCGTGGAACTTCCCGATCGCGATCCCCGCGGGCGGCGTGCTGGCCTCGCTCGCCGCCGGGTCGGGCGTCGTATTCAAGCCCGCGCCGCCGTCGCGGCGCTGCGCGGCGGTCGTCGCCGAAGCGCTGTGGTCCGCCGGAGTACCCCGTGACGTGCTCGCGTTCGTCGACATCGACGAGGCCGACCTCGGCCGACGACTCATCGCCCACCCCGACGTCGACCGCGTCATCCTCACCGGCTCGTGGGACACCGCCGCGCTGTTCCGCTCGTGGCGCCCCGATCTGCCGCTGCTGGCCGAGACGAGCGGCAAGAACGCCCTGATCGTCACCCCCTCCGCCGACCTCGACCTCGCCGCATCCGACCTCGTCAAGAGCGCCTTCGGTCATGCCGGTCAGAAGTGCTCGGCGGCGTCGCTGGCCATCCTCGTCGGCCCGGTCGGGCGGTCGAGGCGGTTCTCCCGGCAGCTCGTCGACGCGGTGCGATCGCTGCGTGTCGCGCCGCCGACGGATCCGCTCGCCGAGGTGGGCCCGGTCATCGAGAAGCCGCAGGGCAAGCTGGAGTGGGCGCTTTCGACCCTCGACGACGGCGAGCAGTGGCTCGTGGAGCCGACCCTGCTCGACGCCGGACCCGCATACGACGGTCGTCTGTGGACGCCGGGAGTGCGCGTCGGGGTGCAGCCGGGATCGCGCATGCATCTCGAGGAGTTCTTCGGGCCCGTGCTCGGCATCATGCACGCCGCGTCGCTCGAGGAGGCCATCGACCTCCAGAACGCCGTCGCGTACGGCCTGACAGCGGGCCTGCACACGCAGAGCCCCGACGACCTCGCCCGGTGGCTCGACGGCGTGCAGGCCGGCAATCTCTACGTCAACCGCGGCATCACGGGTGCGATCGTGCAGCGTCAGCCCTTCGGCGGGTGGAAGCGCTCGTCGGTCGGGCCGGGAGCGAAGGCGGGCGGACCGAACTACCTCATCGGGCTCGGCTCGTGGCGGCCGACCCCCGGTGGGGCCGGCTCGCAGACGCTCCACCTGAAGGGGCTCGACTCCCGCATCACCGCCGTCATCGAATCCGCCCAGCCGTCGCTGTCGTACGACGCCTTCGACTGGCTGCGTCGGGGTGCGCTGTCGGATGCGGTGGTGTGGAGTCGGGAGTTCGGCCAGGTGCGCGACGTGTCGGGGCTCGGCATCGAGCGGAACCTGTTCCGCTATCGCCCGGTCGACGTCGCGGTGCGGGCGGCGGGCGACGCGACCTGGCAGGCGCTGCTGCGCGTGATCGTCGCCGGCATCCGCTCCGGTTCGTCGATCACCGTCAGTGCGCCGGTGGGGCTGCCGGCCGAAGTGCGGCGCACGCTCGACGACCACGGCGTGACCGTCTACGTCGAGAGCGATGCGGAGTGGATCGGGCGGATGACCCTGCCGAACCGACCCCC
>MDSY01044375.1_pt1 | contig 11117 bp, 12 predicted proteins | sample 811131 | NCBI WGS metagenome assembly MDSY01 (sample SAMN05326643, study PRJNA326480) | marine metagenome | isolation source: seawater | place: Atlantic Ocean: South West | collected 2010
TCAAGTAAAATTGCCTCATTTTATGAAAAAATGATTAAAGCGTACCCGGACCAATATTTTTGGTTTCACAATAGATGGAAGCTTAAATAATTATTAAAATGTTAAATAAACTTCTAATTCTGATTGCTAACTTTTAATCAATAAAGCTGGATCAACATAAGTATTAAGTAACATTACTCCCCAATGAAGATGTGGACCTGTAGACCTACCAGTTGAGCCCACAGAACCTATCCTCTGACTTTTAAATACGACATCATCAACTTTGACATCCACTCTAGACATATGTGCATAGATTGATTTAACTCCATGACCATGTTCTATCATTATTGTTCCACCAGTATAATATAGATCTTCTTCTGCCAAAATAATTATCCCATCATTTGTAGCAATTACTGGCTCACCCTCAGCAGCAGCTATATCCAACCCTCTATGTGGACTTTTTTCTTTTCCATTTAAAATCCGTTGACTACCAAAAACTCCAGAAATAATTCCTTCAGTTGGAATAATAAAATTACTTATAAAGAAAGTATGATCTGTATTGACCAGTTTTTTTTCTTTTATAACTTTATTTTCAGCAATAATTCTTTCAATTATGTCGTCTTCTAAAGGGGTAACCATTTGTTCTGGAAGACCATCAATTCTTTGTATTTCGTAGTCTTGTTTAATAATTTTTATTTCTTCTGTGGATACAACTACATTGTTTACTAGTTTGGTTATACTTATTGGTTCTATGCGGTCACGTCCAACGGCAAATACAAAGTGTCCCTCTTTACTTAATTTGATATTTTCCCCATCTTTAATAATTTGATCTACCTTGATATCTTGACTTATAACAAGGCTGCCTTGCAAAACCTCTTGAGGCAAATCTTGAGCTTGAGCAAATAATGAAATAAATACAAAAAAGATTGCTAATTTAATCTTTAATATCATTTATTTCTTTATATCTTTTCATTGCAATAGAAGGAGAGGCATAAACTTCTTGTAAATCAACATTCCAATACTTTAGCTCATCTAGGGGGATTTTCTGATTTGAAATAGAACACTCAACATAGTCTCCAAGTTTTTTAAACTTAAATTGACCATGCTCCAAAATGATTTCAGCCAGTTCATTAAGATTTTTATTCATTTTTCTCGGATGATAAATTTGTTTTTAAAATACCAAATTTAGTTTCAATAATCAATTTCTTGTCGCTCAGTATATCTTTTTCTGATTTTAAAACTTTTTCTTTACTATTTTTAATTACAGAATATCCCCTATTTATTATTGATTTATAGCTTAAGCTTTCTAGTAACTTATTCACTGATAAGATTTTATCCTTTTGGACATCAAAATATATATTTTTAGATTTAATTAATCGTTTAGTTAAATTGGCAAGATTGCCGTTTCTCGAACTAAGTTGCTCATTAAGAATTCTTATATTTAACCTTGATGATGTGCCTTGAAAGTTTTTATACAATTGACTAGTAGACAATTTCAATGAAGTAGGTAATTTATCTGAAGTCATATTTAAAATGAATTTTCTTTCGTCCAAATAAGATCTTATCAGGTTAGAAAGTTTTTTCTGATAATCTTGAAGATCATTTCTGAGCTCTTCTCTAACTGGAGTACATAACTCAGCAGCTGCTGTAGGTGTTGGCGCCCTCAAGTCAGATACAAAATCAATAAGTGTTGTGTCAGTTTCATGCCCTACAGCAGAAATAATAGGAATCTTACTTGCAAATACTGACCTAACAATATCTTCTTCATTAAATGCCCAAAGATCTTCGATACTGCCTCCTCCACGAGCAATTATAATTACGTCTGGAGGTCTTAGATTTTGGCTTTCTTTCATTTCATTAAATCCTTTTACTGCATTTGTTATCAACGCCGACGCATCATCACCCTGAACGGGAACAGGCCATAATAACACTTCACAGGGAAATCTTTCTTCTAGGCGATGAAGAATATCTTTTATTACTGCTCCGGTTGGAGAAGTAATGATTCCAATTGTCTCAGGTAAAAAAGGTATATTTTTTTTATGTTGCTCATCAAATAATCCTTCCAATTTAAATTTTTTCTTCCTCTCCTCCAAAAGAGCCATCAATGCTCCTTCTCCAGCAGGTTTTAAAGTATCAACATGTATTGAATAATCAGACCTTCCTGGGTACCTCTCTGAATAGCCTGTGGTTAGCTTTCCAGAACATACAACCTCTAATCCATCTTCAGGTCTAAACCCTATCCTCGATACATTACTTTTCCAGATAATCCCTCTAATTACTGCATTTTCATCTTTAAGGTTAAAATACATATGTCCTGAGGTAGGCTGTTGTAATCCAGAAATTTCTCCTCTGACTCTTATGTAACCAAACGAGTCTTCAAGAGTGTTTTTTATAGAATTTGAAATCTCTGAAACTGAATATTCTTTAATATTTTCTTTAACCATTTCTACTAATTATTATTATGTTACTATAACAACTAATCAAAATTTTATCTTTATGAAAATATTAGTTTTAGGTAATGGAGCAAGAGAGCACTCTCTATGTTACGCTATTAGTAAAAGCCCTAAAACTTCTGCTATTTATTCAATTCCAGGTAATTATGGAATTAGTAAAATTGCTCAGTGTACCAAAATTGATCTAAATGATTTTGACTCTATTCATACATTCTGCCAGAAAAATCAAATTGATCTGATAGTCGTAGGTCCTGAAGTGCCTCTAGTAGAAGGGATAGTTGATTTTTTTATAAATAAAAATATCAAAATATTTGGACCAGAAAAATTTGCAGCTCAGCTTGAAGGTTCTAAAGGATTCATGAAGGACCTTTGTGAAGAATATAATATACCTACTGCAAGTTATGAAAGATTTGATGATGAAGCAAGTGCTATAACTTATTTAAAGACACAACAGATACCTATAGTAATCAAGGCAGATGGGCTAGCTGCGGGAAAGGGAGTGACAGTAGCTGAAAGTTATACTGCTGCAGAACAAGCTGTTAAAGAAATATTTGCAGGAAGATTCGGAAAAGGAATGGAGGTTGTAATTGAAGAGTTTATGGAAGGAGAAGAAGCAAGTTACTTTATATGTACTGATGGAATTGATTTTCTTTCACTTGTCAGTGCTCAGGATCATAAAAGAGTGGGTGAAGGTGATACAGGTCCTAATACTGGTGGAATGGGTGCTTATTCTCCAGCTCCTATTTTCACTCAAGAAATAAAAGATCAAGTAGATAAAAAAATTATAATACCTACTTTAAAAGCTTTTCAGGATAAGGGCCATCCATATAAAGGAATATTATATGCTGGCCTTATGATAAATAAGGGAATTGCTAAACTTGTTGAATATAATATCCGCTTTGGAGATCCAGAATGTCAGGTGCTCATGCTAAGAATGAAATCAGATTTAGTAGAAATGATGTTAAATACAATTGATGGAAAAATAAAAGATACAAATCTCAAATGGGAAGATGACCACTGTGCTACTGTAGTTATGGCTTCGGATGGATATCCAGGTAAGTTTGAAAAAAAAACAGTAATAAAAAACTTAGATAAATTAAGTAATGACAATAATTTTCAAGTCTTTCATGCTTCAACTTTAAAAGAAGATTCAAATATCAAGGCTGATGGGGGTCGAGTGCTATCTATCACTGCAAAGTCTAATACATTACAAGATGCTTTAGATAAAATTTATGATTCAATAAATTTAATAGATTGGCCTCAAGGTTACTTTAGGAAAGATATAGGTTATAAAGCTATTAAAAGATGAGTACTCGAGATGAAATATTTAGTGGAACAAAAGAAATAGATCAAAAGCTTGATTTTAACCATAACTCTTTAAGTGTTTACTTAAAGAGTACTATTGGATCAAGTACAGAAATTTTAGAAATCAAACAATTTAAAGGTGGACAATCTAATCCTACCTACTTTATAAAAACAAACAAAGCTGACTATGTTGTTCGAAGAAAACCACCTGGAAAATTGCTACCGTCTGCGCATGCTGTTGATAGAGAATATAAAGTAATTACTGCACTCAATAAAACTGATGTACCTGTGCCAAAAACTTTTTCATTCTGTGAAGATGTTAATGTTATTGGAACACCATTCTTCCTAATGGAACATGTGAAAGGTTCAATTTACTGGGATCTTTTACTTCCTCAATCAAATGCAGAAGAAAGAAGGAAAATTTATTTATCAATGAATGAAACGATTGCAAAACTTCACTGTGTAGATTTTAAAGCCATTGGATTGGAAGATTATGGAAAATATGAGAATTATATGGCGAGACAAATTCATAGGTGGTCAAAGCAATATAAGGATTCTGAAACGCAACATATACCAGAGATCGATAATCTTATTGACTGGCTCCCAAAAAATATCCCAGAAGATGAAGAAACTTCGATTGTTCATGGAGACTTTAGGCTTGATAATATGGTGTTTGACGAAAATACATTAGAAGTGAAGGCAATATTAGATTGGGAACTTTCAACATTAGGGAGTCCAATAGCAGACTTCACATATCATATGATGGCCTGGAGGCTTCCTGGGGGAGCAAAAGGACTCGGCATACTTGGTGCAAATCTAAAAGAATTAAATATTCCTGCTGAAGATGAATACGCTGAACTTTATTATAAAAAAACTGGAAGAAATAAAATTGAAAACTGGGATTTTTTTATGGCCTATAATATATTTCGCTTAGCAGGTATTGCTCAAGGGATAGCTGGAAGAGTAAGGGATGGCACGGCGGCAAGCTCCCAAGCTAAAAATTATGGCGAATTTGTTCCAATTCTTGGTAAATTAGGCTGGGGTATTGTTGAAAATATAAAATAATAATTATGAGTAAAAGTTTAGATATAGAGTTTGTTAGAAATAAATTCCCTGTCTTCCAAAATTCAAAAACTAAGGATTTAGCCTTTTTTGAAAATGCTGGGGGAACCTATGTTCCCGATACTGTAATTAATAAACTTAATAAGTTTATGACAGAAACAAAAGTTCAACCTTATGGTGATTTTGCTTCTTCAATTCAAGCTGGCGATGAAATGGACAATAGTATCAATAAAATTGCTGAACTACTGAATATTGGAACAGATGAATTTATAATTGGTCCTTCTACAACAATGAATATGTTTTTATTGTCGCAAGGTATAAAACATTGGTTGAACAAAGGTGATGAAATAATAGTCACTAATCAAGATCATGAAGCAAATATAGGAGCATGGAGAAAACTTTCAGATGAAGAAATTACTATTAAAGAATGGACATTAAATAAAGATAGTGCTGAATTAGAGGTAGAGGATCTTAAATTATTAATTAATGAAAAGACTAAAATTATTTGTGTTTGCCACACCTCAAACATTGTCGCGTCAATCAATAATCTAAGTGAAATAGTAGATTTAGCTCATCAAAATAATATCAAAGTAGTTGGTGACGGTGTAGCTTATATGGCTCATGATATAGCAGATCTTAAGGGAATTGGATTAGATTTCTATGGTTTTAGTTTGTACAAAACTTTTGGACCACATCTAGCTTTATTGTACGGCAGGAAAGAACTTCTAGAGGAAACTAAAAATCTCAACCATGAGTTTCTATCAAAGGAAATTCCATTAACTTTGAATCCTGGAGGACCTAATCACGAGGAGCTAGCGTGCTTATCTGGATTAACTGACTATTACGAAGATATATATAACCACCATTTTTCAGATCAAAATTTAAATTTATATGAAAAAGGAAAAAAAATATTTAAGCTTGTTTATTCGCATGAAGAACAACTAATGGAAAAACTACTTTCATTCCTAAAAACAAAAAATAATGTAACATTAATCGGAAAATCAACTCACCTAAGAAATGAGAGAATGCCTACTGTCTCATTTACTGTTAAGAATAAAAGCTCTTTATCAATAGCTCAAGAAGCAGGAAAAAATGGTATAGGGATCCGAAACGGAGATTTCTATGCTTGGCGATGTTTAAAAGGATTGGGAATTGATACAAATGATGGCGTGATAAGAATTTCTATGGTTCACTACAATAGTGTTGAGGAAGTAGAAAAACTAATAAATTTTTTAGATATTTCTATTTAGTTTTTTTAGACGCTCTTCTTTTTGTCTTGTGGACTCCTTCATCGAAATATCTTCAAGCTTATGATAATCATTCCAATATTTTTCAAATTCTTCTTTACTAACATAACTGCCATACTGATCTTTTTTTGGCCTTGAATGCTTACTCATAGTTATAAGTATTTTTTTAACTCACTTCTTGCAATAGATTGTTTATGAACCTCATCTGGACCATCCGCTAATCTTAATGTTCTCATACCTGCATAAGCTTGGGCTAATTTTGGATCTGAGGTAACTCCTGCTCCACCAAAAGCTTGAATAGCATCATCTATAATCTTAAGGGCCATATTGGGCGCAGCAACTTTAATCATTGCGATTTCATTTTTTGCAACCTTATTTCCAACTGAATCCATCATAGAAGCTGCTTTTAAAGTCAATAATCTTGTCATCTCAATATTAATCCTGGCATCAGCAATCCTTTCTTGCCAAATCGAATGGCGTATTATTTCTTTTCCAAAGGCTTTACGAGTCATTAATCTCTTAATCATGGTTTCTAGTGTTCTTTCAGCTAAACCTATTGTTCTCATACAGTGATGAATCCTACCAGGGCCAAGTCGGCCTTGCGCAATTTCAAAGCCTCTTCCCTCACCTAATAAAATATTTTCTGGAGGCACACGAACATCTTTAAACTCTATCTCTGCGTGACCGTGGGGCGCATCATCATAACCAAAGACTGGTAAATGTCTTTTTATATTGATTCCTGGAGTATCTTTGTCGATCAAAATCATAGATTGCTGTTTATGAATATTATCATTATCTGGATCAGTTTTTCCCATAAAAATATAGAATTGACAACGAGGGTCCATAGCTCCTGAAGTCCACCATTTTGTTCCATTAATTACATATTGGTTTCCTTCCATTTTTATTTCACTTTCTATGTTAGTTGCATCTGAAGAAGCTACAGCAGGTTCAGTCATCGCAAATGCTGATCTAATTTTTCCTTCTAATAATGGAGTTAAGTATTTTTCTTTTTGTTCTTTAGTTCCATAGCGAACTAAAACTTCCATGTTACCTGTATCTGGTGCTGAACAGTTAAATACTTCTGCAGACCACATTGATCTTCCCATAATTTCACACATGGGTGCGTATTCTTCATTAGTATAACCTGAACCGTATTCACTTTCAGGAAGAAATAGATTCCATAAATCATCATTCTTTGCTGTTTCTTTTAATTCCTCTACAATTGGAACCACTTGCCATCTATTATTGCCAAAATCATCAATTTGTTTCGCATATTTTGATTCATTTGGATAAATATGATTATCCATGAATTTATTTAATCGTTCAGTAGTTTCTTTAGCTTTTTCAGAAATTGTCATTTATCTTTTATCCTTAAAGAAGTTATTTATTAAATTTTCACACTCATTCCTTGAAATACCATCATATATCTCAGGAATATGATTGCAATTCTTTGATTGAAAAAAGTTTACATTACCATTGACTGCTCCATAGATCAAATCATCAGCCCCATAATACAACCTCCTTATTTTAGCTCTTGAAATTACTGCAGCGCACATAATGCATGGCTCTAAAGTAATATATAAGTCACACCCAACCAGCCTCTCATTATTTAATTTAATACAAGCTTCCCTAATTGCATTGACTTCCGCATGGGCTGTCGGATCTAAATCTCTAATATTTGTATTAAAGCCGGAGGCAATAATTTCTCCTTTGATGTCTACAATAACACAACCAACAGGTACTTCATTTATTTCCTGGGCTTTATTAGCCAACTTTAAGGCTTCATACATATATTTGTTTTGAGACATTTTAATTAAATATATTTTATTTAAAATATCATAACCTATATTAACCAGTATGGAAAAAAATAGAAAATCAGAAAGAATAAGTAAAGTTATTGCAAGATCTACTCCGCATTCAAGACGTCAGGTAGAGCAGTTTATATTGGATGGAAGGGTAAAAATTGATGGAAAAATTATTGATAAACCTGGAATCAATGTTTCATTAAAGAATATTATTCAACTAGACAAAAAAAATATTCCTTTTAAATCGGTAGATGAAATCTATCTTTTTAATAAACCGAGAGGATGCTTGGTAACTCACTCTGATCCAAAAAATAGAAAAACATTATTTGATTTTCTTCCAAAAAAATTAGATAGAATGACCTCTATTGGTCGCCTAGATTATAATTCTGAAGGCTTAATTCTTTTAACTAACAACGGCAGTATAAAAAGAAAATTTGAATTACCTCAAAATAATTTTGAAAGAATATATAGAGTTAAGGTACAAGGAAAAATTGAGACAAAAATAATTGATAAACTCAAAAGAGGTTTTTATACAAAAGGAATTAAGTATAAGCCAATTATCGCAAAAGTAGAAAGTTCTTCTGATACTTATTGTTGGCTCCAAATGAATTTAAGAGAAGGTAAGAATAGAGAGATTAGAAATATATTTGAATCTCTTAATATGACTGTTACTCGACTTATAAGAATATCTTATGGTCCTTATAAGTTAGGGAAACTACAAAGAGGTAAATTTAAAAAAGTAAGTTTAATCGGTTAAAAAATGAGAATTATTAGTGGATTAAAAAAAGGTCATACAATTTTAAGTTATAAAAATAAAGAAGTTAGACCTTTAACTAATAAAAATAGAGAAACTATATTTAATCTTTTGACTCATGGAAAAGAAATAATCAGTACTGGATTTGGAATCGAGAATTCAGTAATTTTAGATCTATTTGCTGGCACAGGATCATTTTCATTTGAAGCCTTATCACGAGGTGCCTTAAAAGCTACAACTGTTGAAAACAGCACTATCATGATTGATTTGATTTACAAAAATGCTGAGAAATTAAAATTTAAAGATAAGATTGTGATTTGTGAAGAAAATGCATGTTCTTTTACAGTCAATTCTTCAGATCCTAAGTTTGATCTTGTTTATTGTGATCCTCCTTATGAAAAAAAACTTGGAATTAGGTCACTTAAGAATTTAGTCAAAAAAAATATGCTTAATCATAATGCAATAATTGTGATGGAAGAAGAATTGAAAGCTAAGCCTATAAATTTGCCAGAGTTAGAAATACTTAGAATAAAAGAAATAGGAATAAGCAAATTTTCTTTCTTAAGATTACTTTAATAAATTTTTTTGAATTTCCACTGCATCTTGTGTAAAAGGATCAACTTTTAAAAGTTGAGATAGATAAATAACTCTAAGTATCTCAGAGGAAAAATATTGACCTAAATCTGCTATATCGTTTTCAATAAATATTCTCTCCCTCACTTCTCCAATTTCTTGAACTATAGCAGCATTCATTGCATCTTTATGGTTATTTAGGGTAATGTTTAACAAATTTGGATGATTGTAGTTTAAGGTCATTATCTCAAAGAAAATATTCTTAGGACCATCCATAAATAACTGCAGTAAACTATGCTGATCATTAGTCATTCTTGCAATAATAGGGTTTAAGCCTCTACCTTGCTTACCAAGGCTCTCAGCAAATAACTGCTTTTTCCAATTTGCCAGTTCGATCAATTCATCTCCATAAATAAGACTAGCATTAATCATTTTACCTTTATTTAATAAATTAAAATCCTTACTAGCTTCATCTTTTGCATTTTTTTCTGAAGCAAGACCTTTTTTTGCACCTTTAAAAAAGTGATCTATCAATCCTTCGTGAAAATAAAAACCTGGAATTAAAGATGCATTAGAAAAGATTGAAAAACGACCTACAATTTCTTTCTTATGTTCAATTATTTTTATTGAATGATGGGCAGACAGATCGTGCAATGGTGAAGATTTATATTCAGTTAAAGAAAAGAAATGCTCCGAAATATCAATTTTACTTTCTAATTGGCTAATTAAATAATCAAAAATAGTTAATGTCTCTGAAGTTGTTCCTGACTTAGATATAAATATAAATCCTGTTCTATCTAAGTCTTTTTCCAATGTCTTGCTAATTAAGTTATGATTGAGATGATCGAAATAGACAACTCTATCTTCATTTAGGAAACCATTTATCGCTTTAGATCCCTGCGAAGAACCTCCAACTCCAATAACAATAATTCTGTCAAATTCTGATCCTATGCTCAATTTATCCTTAAGAAAACAAGACTTTAAATTGTCTAAATCAAAAAACGGATAACCGATTAAGTCATTCATTACTATATCATTCAACTTTCTTCAATTTTTACCAATTCAATTTTTGACTCAAATTCTCTCAATCGTTTGTACACACTCGCAAGTTCTATTATCGTTGGCCAAGCCTTTAAAAGATATTGCATAGAGCCTTCAACTCTACCAAAAGCTCTAATAATTTGCTGCATTACCCCAAGTGTTACAACTCCAGCAACAATTGCTGGAGCTAAAAAGACATAAGCTGATAGCACATTTGCTTGTAAAAATGCTATTCGACCAATATCAAAATAAAGATATCTGATATAACTTAAAAAATGAATTTGTCTTACATCATTAAATAACTCTTCCAAAGTTTTAGGTCTCACTGTTTCATCATCCTCAGCAATAACAAGCATCTTTCTATAAGCTGCTTCTTGCTTCTGTAAATCATATTCAATACCAACAAGTCTTAGTATTAGACCAAGTCCAACTAAAAAAAGTGTTCCTCCAATTGACCATAATAATGCCCCTACTACTAATCCATACTCCCAATCACCAAAAAAGAAAATTGGAATACCAATACTTAATCCAAATAGAATTGGCATAAACTCAATTAAAATCATTAATGCTTCAATTAAACTTGTACCAAGTGACTCCATAATTCTTGAAAATTTAATTGTATCTTCTTGTACCCTCTGTGAAGCACCTTCAATTTTTCGGGCTTTATCATAAACAGAATGGTACCATTCAACCATTGCTGTTCTCCATCTAAACAGAAAATGGTTTGTGAAGTAACTCACAAGAACTGCAACAGCAACGTACATACCTGCTAGAGTAATAAATGATAAAAGGCTCGCCCAATATTCCTCAATAGTAATCGCATATGGTTCTGCCAAGGCTTCCTGAATCATGTCATAGAAGTCTCCAAACCATTCATTAATTTTAACATCTATTTGGA
>MDSY01141033.1_pt1 | contig 11117 bp, 9 predicted proteins | sample 811131 | NCBI WGS metagenome assembly MDSY01 (sample SAMN05326643, study PRJNA326480) | marine metagenome | isolation source: seawater | place: Atlantic Ocean: South West | collected 2010
AAAAGACTTTACAGATATCAAATGGGAAGGAAAGAACGTTCTTTTATTTGGATCTGAAGGTTTTGGTATGAGAGAACATACGGGAAAATATACAGACTTTTTAGTTAAGATTAATATAAATAAAAATGTTGAAAGTTTAAATATCTCAAATAGCGCGGCGATTGTATTTCATCATTTAAGTTATTTAAAAAATAAATGATATAATCAACCATCTAAAATATTTTAATAAATTCTAAACTATTTTTTTAATAATTTTCCTGTCAAATTATGCAACATAAAGCTTGCGTATAAAATATAAAAAGGTTCTAGAGTTATTGTTCTAAATCTTCCCTGAAAATAAAACCCTATAGAAAATAAAAATATAGAAAACATCAAGAAAATTATCCAAAAATGTTTCCTTGGATCTTTTATAAAGTTATATGTAATACCAAGATATGCCAATACATAAATAGGCCCAGTTATAATTAATGAAGATATCCAAATGTTAAATGAATACCATGACTTATGTAGTCCTGGCATAAAAAATCTTTTTATATTAAAGAAAAGTAATTCAAAATTTTTTTCTTTGTTTTTTTTTATCCAATTTAATCCAGCGTTAAATTGTATTTTTTGTTGAGATTTAAAGTCTTTCCCTTCAAGTGAATCACCCAATTGATCAAAAACTTTATATTTTACCCATCTTAATCTTTTACCTTCCTCAGAATTTGGATCTGGTGTTTTAATATGATTTAAATAAGCATCATCATTGTGTCCTAGCAAGAACATACCACCATACCCAGCACTACTTATGGCATAAACATTATTAACTTTTAAATTATAAAAACCATAAGGTAGCGTAAACAATAAACTTATAAATGTAAAAATTATTATATGTTTGATCTTTTTAATACGATCATGCTTGCAATAAAAATAAATTATTAAAGGAATAAATAAAGCAAATATTAGAATATGTGATTTTGTAAGATAAGTAATAGAAAATATTACAGCAGATTTAATCAAAGTGGATGTTTCATTTTTTTGTAGAAAAGTAATGAAATAATATAAAAAAATTATTAAAAATGATTGAAACCAAATGGCTTGTGCAAATGACCCTGTCCACCAAAGAGTAAAAGGATAAAAACAAAAAATGAATGTTGAGAGAATACTTATCTTTTTATTTTTGAATATCAAAAATGATAACTTGTAAAAAAAAATTCCTGCTAAAGATGAGATTAAAAGTTGCAAAGTATAAAGTATTGTCTGCCAAAAACTGCCTGAAATTAATTTTATTAAGGCCTGAAAATATTGAAAGAAAGGCGCTGGGATAAATAAAAGTCTTTTTAAATTAAAATTACCTTTTAATATTTCGTTACTTTGTTCATTATACCAATATGAATCTGAATGAAGTTCAAAATGATCATATCCTAAAAATAGATTAAAAAAAAACCTTGTTATAAAAAAAGAAAAAAATATTATAATAAATCTATTATCTTCAAGGATGCTTTTATAAAACATTAATTATTTATTAAATAAATGTAAGTTATCTCCATACCATTTCAAAGTTTTGAGAATACCATTTTTAAAATCAATTTTTGGATTCCATTTTAAATCTTTTTTTGCTTTACTAAAATTTAATTTTTGAGCCTCTATTTCTATTCTTGATTTGTCTTTAATTATACTTTTTAGACCCACATTCATAATTTTATAAATTTTATCTACTACTTGATTGGCATTAAAATTATTTTTAGATCCCAAATTATAAATATGTAATTTTTTTTTATCTTTAAACATGAACTTCATCATTTTTATATAAGCATCTGCAACATCAGATACATAAATATAGTCTCTTCTTAACTTGCCACTAGTTCTTAAGGTAATTGGCTTACCTCTAAGTGCATTAACAATGGTACCTGGAATTAGTCTATCCAAATTAAAGTCAGCTGGTCCAAAAATATTTCCAGATCTAATTATTGCAACAGATAATCCATATGTTTTGGAATATGATTGGGCTATTAGGTCTGAAGAAGATTTTGATACATCGTAAGGAAAATCACCATGAAGCCTGTCATCTTCAGAATAATTCTTTTTCATCATTGTACCATATGCCTTATCTGAAGAGCTGAAAATTATTTTAGTATTTGTATTTAAAATTCTAATACTTTCTAAAATATTGATAGTACCCATAACATTTGTTTTAAAAGTATCATACGGGCTTTTGTAGGCATCAATAACTTGAGTAATCGCTCCAAGGTGAAAAATAACATCAAATTTTTTTCTCTTTATTATACTAAGTAAACTTTTAAGTTCATTAAAGTTCCCTTTTTGCTTTTGAATAGACTTATTAATAAATCTATTAAGAGTAGTGCGTTCTTTTTTTGATCTATCTAGTATAAAAACATCGTAGCCCATATCATCTAATTTATTAGCAAGGCAACTACCAAGGATGCCATATCCTCCTGTTATAAGAATTTTTTTCATATAAAATAACTCTTTATTATAGTTATTAGTATCTTTGTACCATCTTTTAAAGGGCTAATTTTTTTACCTTGAGCATAAGTTCTCGGATTATAATCGTTTGGGTATTCATTGATTATAAATTTTTTTCTTGCAAATTTACAAATTAATTCAAACTCAAAATTGAAACCTGAAGTGTGAATAGTTGTTGATTTATACGATTCTAATTTGAATATTTTAGTTGCACCAGCTGAATCAGTTAAATTAAGGTTGAATAATTTGTTTATCAAACTTGTCAGCGCAATAACACCATATAAATTTTTTTTATATATAAATTTTTTATTTTTTAAAATTCTAGATCCAATTAATAAATCAACATTGTGATTATCAAAATATCTCAATCCAGAAAGTAAGTCCTCGTAAGAATATTCATCAATATCAAAAATGCATGCCAATTTACCTGAGGCTATAGTACAAGCTTTTTTAATAGATCCTCCTTTTCCAAGGTTATTTGAATTAAATATATATTTGATTTCTTGATAATCTTTATTATGAGACAATTCAGTTAAAAATTCTGTCGTGCCATCATTTGAGTTATTGTCTACAATAATAATTTCTGTATCTAATTTTGCTTTTTTTATAAAATCAATAAATAAAATTAATTTCGTTTTAATTAAATTAATTTCATTATAATAACAGCAAATTATTGAGGTTTTCAATTTATCTAATCTTATTTAAAAAAATTTTAATAATATTGTGAATTTTATCCAGTGATTTTAAATCTAATCCCTGATGACAACCAATTAATAAACCATATTTCATTATATAGTCACTTTCTGGAAATGAATTAACATTATTATTTTTATTATTTAAAAATTTAAATGCTGGGTGTCTTAACAAATTTCCAGTAAATATCGGTCTTGTTTGAACACCTGAATTTTCCATAAATACTTGTAGTTGCTTTCTGGAAAATTTTTTATTTTCTCTCATTATAATTGGGTATGATAAAAAATTTGTTGATACTGTGGGTAAAACTTTAGGGATAATAAAAAAATCTGAAAACTTTTTAAAAAACTTTGCATGATAGTTGAAGTTAATATTGCGAATTTTACTAAATTTTTTAAATTTTTTTAATTGAACATTACCAAATGCTGCTCCTATCTCAGATGGTTCAAAATTATAACCAAGTTCAGAAAAGACAAACTTTCTATCATAATCTATGCCTGATAAAGTTATATTTAATCTATTTTTGATATTTTCTGAATCTTTTATTGTAGAAGAAAGTCTTCCCCAACTTCTTAAAATTTTTGCCTTATGATAATCACTTTTTGAATTAAGCATAAGCATTCCTCCATTACCTGCACAGCTGATTACATGCGATCCATAAAAGCTGGTTATAGAAATATCACTATAAGTGCCTGTTGGTTTATTTTTGATTTTTCCCCCTAAAGTATCAGCGGAATCTTCAATTATTTTTAATTTGTATTTTTTTGCAATCTTACTAATTTTAATCCAATCTGGAACATTTCCTATTAGGTTGGGAATTAATAGTGCTTTAGTTTTTTTATTAATTTTTTTTTCTATTAAGCTAATATCTATTTGTAATGTTTCTTTATTTACATCTACAAAGATAGGCTTATGGCCATTAAATATGATTGATGAAATTGCAGTTCCAAAATTTAAACAAGGGGTTATTATTTCAGAATTTTTGGGTAGATTTAAAACCTTAATTGCTAAAGTTAATGCAGATGAACCTGAATTAACCATTATTCCATAATTTTTTCCAAAAAGTTTAGCAATTTTTTCTTCAAAAGTACTTACTTCATTCCCCATTTGTGTGCTTTTTTTTAAACACTTGAGAACGCTGTTTATTTCTTCTTTGCCATACACGCATTTTCCATAAGGAATTTTGTTCATCATAACCAGGGAGCCTTTCTTTTTTTTATTAAATCATTTAAAAATCTTTTATCTCTTAATGTATCCATGGGATGCCAAAAACCATCATGCTGATATGCCATTAATTGTCCATCACGTGATAATTTGACTAATGGATCTCTTTCAAAAATACAGTTGTTATTAGAATTAATATACTTAAATATTTTTTGATTCAATACAAAAAAACCACCATTGATCCATCCTTCAGAAACTTTATCTTTTTCTTTAAATCTAATAACCTTCTTATTTGCAATAGTAAGATGACCAAACCTAGGTAACGGTCTTACAGCACTAAGGGTTGCTATTTTTTTATGTTTTTTATGAAATAACAGCAATTTTTTTATATCGATATCTGAAACACCATCGCCATAAGTCATAAAGAAATTTTCATCATTATCTAAAAATTTTTTAATAAGTTTTATTCTAGCACCAGATTGTGTGTGCAGACCAGTATCTACTACATGGATATTTTTGTGATTCTTAAAATATTTTTTAATGACTTCTTTCTTATAGCCTGAACAAATTATAATGTCTTTAAAACCAAATTTGAAATAGGAATTAATTATATGAGAAATGATTGGTTTTCTTCCAATTTTAACCATTGGTTTAGGTATTTTATCTGTTTCCTCGGCTAATCTTGTTCCTAAACCACCAGCTAAAATAACAACTTTCATACCTTACTTAATATATTAAAATTAATTTTTAACAAATAAATTAAAAAACTTATTTATTAAGGTAATTAGGAAATTCTGCTCTTTAAAGAAACTATAATAGTAAAAACAATTAATCATTTGCGTAATGATGCTATAATATTTATGCGTTGATTTAATTGATCTTTTGATCTAAATATTGTTTTGATAGACAAAAGCCCTTGTAGCTCAGCTGGTAGAGCAATTGATTTGTAATCAATAGGTCCGCGGTTCGACTCCGTGCGGGGGCACCATCACCTAATAAAATCAACACTTATTATTTTTGCTGAACCAGTTTTTAATTAAATCTTATAATTGATTGTGCCAGGATTGTGCCAAGATCAAGTGATCGCTAAAAGTGTTTTCACAGCTAGTTCTTAATTACTGAATAAACAATTTTATCCCAATCATAATCATTATGTATTGTATTGATTACAATGATTTTAGATTTATCTGGATCAATTACTATTTGTTGACCTGCGAAGCCATCCATACCCAATATTGGTCTGTCGATTCCAGGAAAATCTGTATGAAAAAATCCTGCATAACTTTTTGAGTTACCACCAACACCGAAGTTGCCTGAATAATTTCCATCCTTTGGAATTTTATTTTCATATATTGTTTTCAAATATTTACCAACACATGTATCGTTATTCCAATCATCTAACATTGCTTTAGCTATTCTTAAATAGTCATACCTTGATGCCCTAAAAGAATATCTTAGAGGACCCTCTTCGAGAACATCTAATTCAACAGGTTTACCCAAATATTTGCCAGCAACCGTATTGCTGTTCATTCTCATAAAACTAACACTATTATTTTTAATTCCAGCTTTATCTTTAAAGATGCTATCTAAAATTTTTTGAAAATCACCATTTGATTTAAAATAAACGTAATTCAAGATTATGTTTGGTATAATGTTGCTATAATTATATTTATTTTCACTCATTTTAGAATTTTTAAAGTAATCGCTCATATAAAATTTAAGCGTATTATTATTGGGATTTTTATTTCTTTTTTTTCCTTTTTTATGCTTAAACAAATCTCCTGGTGGTTTAACAAATTTTTGATCCCCAGCTGCCATATTTAATAAATTGATTAGTTTTTGACCATCGTAGAGTGTATTTTTAATTAATGGCCAATCGTTTATCTTGGAATCAATAGAGTTAATATATCCGCCACAGATAGCATGACCTGTAACATATGAGGTTATACTTTTTCCAACAGAAGCACTTGTCCATTTAGTTTCATTATCAAACAAGATACCAAATCTATTTTTAGGAGTTATTTCATCAACAACTATTTTGCCCTTTTCAAACAAAAGATAACTTAGCAATCCTGTTGAGTTTATTTCTTTTATAACATCTTTATTTTCTTTTAAGTCAAATTCAAATTCATATGGTTTTTTTGATTTCTCGACACTTATATTGCTTAAAAATGTGTCGTCATATAATTGGTAATGCCCATAATATAACAATGTATCCTTATTGACCTTTTTGGTGTCACTTTTTATATATCCTTTAAAAAATTTAATTTTTAATTTATGTTTGACTTCAAAAGTACCTCCTGGCCTATCTTGGCATTCAGCTTCTAACCATTTATTGCTATTTCTTTTATGTACTTTGCAGACATTAATAACTTCAATTCCTTCAATACCGTATTCAGCAAGTTTATTTTTATTAGATTCTAAAAAATCATTGAAATCTCCTAAATGACTTTTGTCTGCATAAGTGTTGCTGCATAACAACAAACCCAGAACCACGATTCCTAAAAGTTTTTTCATCTTAAAAATACTACCACTGTGCCCAGAGTGTGACCAGACTAAAAATATTTTAAGATTATTGTTGCTAATAAATGTTTATTTAAACTTAAGCAATTGATTTGTAATCAATAGGTCCGCGGTTCGACTCCGTGCGGGGGCACCATCACTTTATTTATTTGAAGTTTCTTTTTTTGCTTGTTCAATTTTAATCTTTTTATAAAGACTGTTATTATTGTCATATAATAAATTAAAGACAATTTTTTTATTAGATTGAATGGTAACTTTTTTTACATTTCTAACTTCAAAATTGTCAGCTACTGCACTAATAGGTCTTTTATTATTATCTAAATTTTTAATTATCAACTTAGATTTATCATTAATAATTATACCCCTCCATCTTCTTGGTCTAAAAGGACTAATAGGAGTAAGTGCTAATTTATTAGAATCTAAATTTAAAATAGGTCCATGAACAGATAGATTGTAAGCTGTGCTTCCGGCTGGTGTTGAAACTAAAACCCCATCTGAAATTAAATTTTTGATTATATTTTTTTTATTAACAGTTATAGAGATTGAGGAAGCTTGTTTACTTTGCCTTAAGATTGATATCTCATTAATACCTATCGATCTTTTAATCTCATCATTCTTTGCTTTAACAGTCATTTGTAAAGGGTAAATCTTAATACTATGTAAAGTTTTTAGATTTTTAAGAAAATTTTCGTTAGAAAATTTGTTCATTAAAAAACCATAGTTCCCAGAGTTTATTCCATAAAAGGGTTTTTTATGTTTGTAAAACTTTTTTAATGTTTGAATCATGAATCCATCTCCACCCAATACAATTATAAAATCAGATTTTTTTAATGTCGTTGTTTGAATTTTTTTTATTAAAAGAGACTTAATTTTTAATGAGTTTTTTGTTTTATCAAAAACTAAATGTACTTTAACTTTCATTTAATGGTGCCCTCGGCCAGACTCGAACTGGCACTCCAAAAAGGCACGGATTTTAAGTCCGTTGTGTCTACCAATTTCACCACGAGGGCACATATTATTTTCATGAATATTTATTCTATTATCTATAAATGAACAAGATTAATAAGTAAATTTTTAATTTATCACAATATAATCAAATTAGATTTAGAATTAAGATAATTAATTAAGCTTATTTATTATTATATAATTTAAATTGTTTTTTGAATAACTTATCTGGAGATAATTTTATACTCATTATAGTATAGGGATCACTACCTTGTAATGCTAATAGTATTGATTTTCCATCATAATCATACTTCATATCTCTTATTTTACTTTGAACAAATATTTTTTCAGAAAATAAAATTTTAGTATAATTATCATCAAATCTAACCCTATAGATACTTTGATCTCTCAAGGATGATATCAAAAAATTATCCTTCCAAGAATCTGAAAAATTATTTTCAATTTTAATAATTTCAGAAATTCCAATAGATGGTATAAATGAATAAATCGGTTCTTCAAAATTAGATTTTCTGTGGCTTTGTAAGAATGGATTTGTTAAAATTTCATTTGAATATAAATTCCCATATGAGGCTAAGGGCCAACCATAATTTTTACCACGAATTATACGATTAATTTCATCACCACCTCTGGGACCATGCTCAGTAGAAAGAACTAGCTCACCATCTACTAATAAACCCTGAGGATTTCTATGACCTGAAGAAAAAACGCTTATATCATTTGTCACTTCATCAATGAACAAAATTTTTCCAAAAATAGATTTTTTATTTTGGGGATTATTATTTGGAACATCTGGTATAGTATCTGAGGTCGTTAATAACACTCCACTATTAGCCTCTAGCTCATATTTTTGAATTCTCCCACCCAAAATAAGTTTTGCACATTCTTTACTTTGAAAAAGTAAGTTAAATTTAAGATATTCAGTATTTTTTTTAGCACTAGCTAAATTCAAAATTTTGCAATTTTTATCATCTTTTGTGACATAAGATGTGTAAATTTTACTTTCCTTATCACTTGTAAAAGTATCTAGGATTTTTAGAATTGAAGAAACTTTTAGATTTGAATTAATAACCTTAGCTTCTTTTACTGATAATATACTTTTATTATCTAGTATTTTTTTTTTAAAAATATAGAAAAACCCTCCAATATCAGAAATGAGTATATTTTTTTCATCATATATATCCAAATAAAAACCATCAAACGATGATTTTTTATTTTCTTTTAAAAAATCTAATTTAGTTTTTTTTATGTCTAGGAGAATCTCTTGAGTTTCTGGTAAAAAAACCACATTATAATCATTAACTGCTGATCTTGGATTGATTTCTTTTAAAGCAATTTTAATAATTAATTTTATGTCGTCTGGTAAATATTTAAATGCTAAAGGTCTAAAGTTAACATTTTTAATAACAATTAACAGAATTATTAAAAAAGTTAATAAAATAAATAATTTTACCTTGTGTTTTTTTATCATAATTTATTCATGAATTTGGTTTGATGATTATTATATTAATTAATTTTATTATCTATACAAATTTATCAAATTTTACTTAAAAATTTATTGTACATAATTGAAGCATACTCATACAAAATAATTTTTTTATTTTTGGAATATTCAAAAAAGTTATTTCTTGAAGGCCAATCTATACCTTTTAAAAATTTAACATCAACCTCTGTATTTTTAGACCACAATAATTTAGCTTTTTTAGTGTGATAAGGGGTTGTTATAAGGGTTATTTTGTTAATTTTTTCTTTCTTTAATATATTTGAAATTATGTGAATATTTTTATGAGTGCTACTAAACTCCTCATAGATAACTCTTATTTTTTTTAAATCAAAGCCATCTGATATTAACATTTTTTCAATAATTTTTTGTTCAGGAATTTCTTGAAGCTTACCGAGAATAAAAATATTCTCAATTTCATCTGTTATTGTGGAGATTTTTAAAATATCTTTATATCTATATAAATAGGTCATATCATAATTACTTGTTTTTCCATGACCACTGAATACAACTACATTTTTATAATCCTTAAATACCTTTTCATTATCATAATGTAGCAATGGTTTACCTAAATACCAAAAAAGCGGGGTATAGAAAACTATGAAATAAATAATTACAATAAAAATAGAAAACCTTTTAAAAATTAGTAAAAAAAACCTTCTATTAATTTTTACAAAAGTTAAAAAGAATTTAATAAGTATGCCTATTAGAAAATAGTTTAGCTTAGAAAAAGTATTCATTTTTAAGTAAACGTTACTTAAAGATCTGATTAGAGTTATTAATTCTTTTTTGAAATTAGAGCTTAAACTAGACTCTCTCCTAAAAATATTGATTGAAATATTCTTATTAAAATAAAATTTAAAATTATTTTTTCTAAGTCTTATCCAAATATCAAGATCCTCTCTTACATTTTCATCATCATCAAAAAGATGATTCTTAAACACACTTTTATGTACAAGAACAGATGAAATAATAATTGGATTATAAATATATAGCCATTGAAAACCTTTATTATTTATTTTGTTAATTATAAATTTTTGTATTTTTTTTCTGATAAAGTTAATTAGAAATCCTGATTTTAAATTTTTTGAATCAAAGTATTTTGCAGCAGTTGAATAAATAGTGTTTTTATTGGTATAATCATTTAATTGTAATTCTAACTTATTTTTTTCCCAAACATCATCTGAATCCACTAAGCACAGCAATTCACCTTTTGCACTTTTTATACCTAAGTTTCTTGTGGTTGAGGGTGTTCCTGAATTTTTTTTTGTTCTTAATATTTTAATCTTTGTTTTATGTGTTTTTTGAATATTTTTTAAGTACTGATAAGTCCCATCCTCAGAGCAATCATCAACAAATATTATCTCGAAGTTTGTATATGTCTGATCTAAAACTGATTTAACAGTCTTTTTAATAAAGCCAATAGAATTATAGGTTGGTATTATTATAGAAATAAATTGATTTTTTTTCATTAACAATTTTTAATAGTAACTTATTACATATTTTTTAGTTATCAACAATTACCTCCATATAGACATGACAAAAAATTTATTAATAATTATTATAAAAATAACATAAAACAAAAGACTAACTTTGTTGTAGTGCTTTTTTTAAATATGCCTGATTTAAATTACAATTAATGTAACCTTTTTTAACTATTTCTAGATATCTTTCTGTAGGGTACATAAATATTGTTTTTTGAGTCATGGTATAGGTCATTACTTTTTTACCATAATAAGTAAAATAATATTTTTTATATAGAACTGGATAATCCTCATAAACATCTAATTTTTTTTCATCACTTTTA
>MDSY01029027.1_pt1 | contig 11115 bp, 9 predicted proteins | sample 811131 | NCBI WGS metagenome assembly MDSY01 (sample SAMN05326643, study PRJNA326480) | marine metagenome | isolation source: seawater | place: Atlantic Ocean: South West | collected 2010
AGGGTTATCGTTTAGTAATTGCTAAATCGACATTTAAGCGAGCCCTCTCGCTCGGTGGAGAAATTCTAACACTATGTATTATTCTAAGCGGTTGCGATTTACCCGCATTGCTATCGATGTGTGCCGCTGTTGGCTAACGAGAACGAAGAGGTTGGAGATTGGCTGATTGCTTTGACCAAGGCCCGTAAGGACTGAGATTTTAGATTGCGTTACGTATATTCGCAATGTGAAAGGGTTCGGATGGAACCATAAACATGTGCGCTGGATTTACTGCGATTTGAAGCTAAACCTGCGCATTAAGACGCCTAAACGCTCTAATCCTTTGTCAGTGCCAGATCAGGCTAACCAAATGTGGTCAATGAACTTCATGGCAGACCAGTTATGGAATGGAAATTTTTCAGGACATTGAACACCATATATAGTTTTAGCTGGGAAGGTCTGGCAATCGATGTGGACTTCTCTATGCCGGAAGCTCTATATTAATAGACATGCTGTGCGGCAGGTTATAATAGCCCAGGTACTTGTATTCCCTTTCAGCTACCCCATTCCAAAACTTAACGAAGGATTTAACATCATGACCGTCAGTATTAGAGACAAAGAAATTTTTGAAAATCTCTTTGTATTGGAAATGGCAAACAACCATTGGGGAAAACTTGAAAGAGGCCTAAAATTAATTAGAGATCACGGCACGATCACTCGTTTCAATAACATCAAAGCTGCAATCAAATTACAATTTCGAGATGTGGACGAATTCATTCATCCCAGTTTCAAAGGTAATACGGAAAATCGTTATATCAAGAAAACTGAAGACACCAAATTAGGCAGGGATGATTTTGCGCGGATGGTTGAAGCAATTAAGAATGTTTCTTGCATTCCCATGGCAACACCATTCGATGAGGCTTCAGTTGACCTATGCGTTGAATTTGAAATGCCAATTATTAAGATAGCAAGCTCTGACATGAATGATTGGGTATTGATTGAGAAAATTGCATCCACACGTAAGCCAACTATTGTTTCAACCGGCGGGGCGTCAGAAAAAGACTTGGATGATCTAGTTGGGTTTTTTGAGAATAGAGATATTCCTCTCGCAATTAATCACTGTGTTTCACTTTATCCGAGTGAGGACGGCGAGCTTTGTCTAGATCAAATCGACTACCTTTCCCGTCGTTATCCAAAGCACGTCATCGGTCTTTCTACTCATGAGTACCACGACTGGTCTTCATCGATGTTAATTTCTTACGGCAAGGGTGCCAGAACTTGGGAACGTCATATCGATATCGATTATGAGGATGTTCCCGTGTCTACTTATTGCTCGAAGCCAGAGCAATGTGATGCTTGGTTTAAGGCATTCTTAAAGGCTAGAGAAATGTGTGGTGGTGTAAGTAATTCCCGTCGGGTTATTTCTAAGAAGGAAACGGAGTATTTGGACGCGTTGGTACGTGGAGCCTATGCACGGCACAATTTGGAGGCAGGCTACGTGATTACTAAAGATTCTTTTCAGAAGGATTTTTATCTCGCGGTTCCGCTTCACAAGGGCCAGTTGTCATGCCGCGAAATTATGAATGGTGAGAAGTTGCTGAAACCTATCAAAGCCGATGAACAGCTGACTATTCAATATATTGACGGGCCGTACAGTGAGAACACCGGACTAAAAACCGTAATCTTAAATCGCGGGGTATAAATTATGAGAATTTCTGATCAGATCGCTGACTGGTTGGTCAGGCAAGGTATTGAGCAAGTATTTGCAGTAACAGGCGGTGGCGCTATGTTCCTCAACCAGGCACTCGGTGGGCACAACAAATTACGTTGTACATTCATGCATCATGAGCAAGCTTGCGCCATGGCTGCAGAGGGGTATGCTCGTATTTCTGGCAAGCCTGCGGTTGTGATGACCACTTCAGGTCCTGGAGCAATCAACGCACTAAATGGGGTCTATGGAGCTTTTACAGACTCTATACCGATGATGGTAATCTCGGGCCAAATCAAGCGTGAAACTTGTCTCTCGTTCTTCGATCTACCAGAACTACGCCAACTTGGCGACCAAGAAGGGCCAACCATCGCGATGGCTAAGCCGGTCTGTAAATATGCACATTTGGTCAAATCTGAAAAAGATCTTGAAACAGCACTTCCTCAGGCGTTTATTGAGGCAACATCTGGTCGTCCAGGGCCAACTTGGTTGGACATTCCACTGGACATCCAACAGTCCACAGTTCAGATCAATATCCCAGATCCTCAAAAACTAGATGTCGCTGATAAAAGTTCCCTTAGGATCGTGTGCCGAGAGATCATAGATAAACTTTGTAACAGCCACAGACCAGTCATTCTTGGTGGCACTGGGGTTAGATTGTCAAATACACAAGACCGCCTGCTTCAGTTAATTGAGTGTTTAGGAGTTCCACTCACAACAGCTTGGACGCATGATCTGATAGCGTCAGACCATGCACTTTTTGCGGGCCGTCCTGGCACGATAGGAACCCGAGCGGGAAATTTTTGTCTTCAGAATGCCGATTTCGTGCTGGTGCTTGGATCCAGGCTCAATATCCGCCAGACAAGTTACAACTGGGGCTCGTTCGCAAAACATGCGTGGGTTGCTCAGATTGATATAGATGCTGCAGAGTTAAATAAACCAACAATTAAAGTCGATTTAGGTGTCAAAGCCGATCTAATCGATTTTTTCAACGTGATTGAGGAGGAAATGGCAACCGTTAAGTCTCCGAGCTATCACCCATGGGTGGATTGGTGCCAAAGAACTGGCAAAGATTACAATGTTGCGAAAGAGCACATACAAAAGTCAGATAGTCCACTGAACCCCTATGTTATGGTTAACCGAATATTTAGCCAGATGCGCACAGACGACATAGTGGCTACGGGAAATGCATCTGCATGTATTTTGCCGTTCCAAATTGGAGCTTTGAAAAAAGATCAAAGATTATTCAGTAATTCAGGATCAGCTTCAATGGGCTATGACTTACCAGCAGCTTTAGGTGCGGCTGCTGCGGCAAAAGTGGATGGAAATCGTAGGGTAATTTGCTTCGCTGGCGATGGGAGTCTTCAGATGAACATCCAAGAACTACAAACTTTGAAGACAAACGGATTAAACGTAATCGTTATTGTTCTTAATAATCGCGGTTACCTTTCCATTCGGCAGACGCACGAAAACTTTTTCGGCCGCGTTATCGGAGCGACACCAGAATCTGGTGTTGAATTTCCAAACTTTACTGCCATTGCTCAAGCATATGGCATTAAAGCTGCATCGATAGCCACCGAAGCAGACTTGGTTAAACTTGATCAATTTCTGCAACAAGACGGCCCAATTTTGATTGACCTGCACGTCGACCCGCTCCAGGAATTTGTGCCCAGAATCAAATCGCGTGTAGACGAAAATGGTAAGTTCGTAACACCGGAACTTGACGATATGCATCCTTTCCTACCCGAATTAGAGAGAGATACTATTCGATCTGAGGCACAATCAATAAGGGCAGTCTTATGAGTATTTTCGCACAACTTCCGGAGCGAGAAACTAAGCAGCTTTCCCCAGGAGAGGCTGTGTGGATATTTGGTACGGGTAGCTTTGGTCGGTCAGTTGCAAGCGCCTGTGCATCCCAAGGAGTCGAAGTAAAAGGCTTTGTACAGACGAAACCTACCGCTTCTTATGTTGATGACTTACCAGTGCGAGCATGGAGTGATCTTTCAACAATAGACCGTTCAATGGCATTAGTCATCGGTATCTTTAATAGAGATACACCACTCGATGGGTTAGTTTGTTTGGCTCTTGACGCTGGTCACAAGCATATTGTCATGCCCTGGGACTTTTACGCACAATTTGGAAAAGAACTAGGTTGGCGCTTTTGGCTCGCAAATCCAGACTTACTTCGTTCGCATACAACAGACCTTACTTGGACGTATAAACGATTGGCTGACGAAATTAGTCGAACATGTCTGGAGCAAGTAGTAAATTTTAGACTTGGCCTAGGTTTAGACTACGCTAGTTCTACTCACAGTTCTATCCAGTACTTTAACGATCTTACTTTGAAAAGGTTTCAAGGCAAACCCTTGAATTATTTGGATGGTGGAGCATACGACGGTGATGGGCTCAAAATACTGGCTGGTTTGACTAAAGTAAGTCAGGCTTGGTTGTTTGAGCCAGATATTCAAAACTATTCAAATATGGCACAAATTGTGCATGATGCAAAGTTACCGGGGTATTGCCTACCTCTAGGCCTATCAGATTCACATCGTTTTTTAAATTTTTCTGGTGGCATGGGCGAGGCAGCCCGCATTGACCAACAGGGCACTGATGGCATCACAACTGTTGCGATAGATGATTTTCTTGGTAGCCAGAAAGTAGATTTCATTAAATTAGACGTCGAAGGAGCAGAGGCTGACGTGCTGCGCGGTGCTGCAGGTGCGATCGCAAAACATAAACCAGTATTGGCAATATCCTGCTATCATCATCCAGAATGCATTTGGGCGCTACCTCGCCTAATCGACCAAATCGAGGAAAGTTACAAAATATATTTCCGACAACACCAATATAATAGCTTTGACCTTGTTCTTTACGGAGTCCCTAAATGAGTATCGCAAGATCCTGCCCCGTTTGTGAGCACACGGTCACTACATTAGTACATAATAATACGATGGCTTCTATTGATGGGATCGACATGAGCTATGTGCTTAGTCAATGCAGCAAATGTGGGTTTCATTTTGCTGACGAACTTCCCACTCACACAGAGTATTTGCGTTATTATAATGAGTTATCCAAATATGACTCACAGCTATCAATTACGATGGTGGATAGGCAGCGTGCTGATACTGCAGTGAAAATGTTGCTACGGAAAATTCCTAAGGATGCGCGAATAGTGGACATCGGTTGTGGATTCGGTGTATTGTTAGCTGCCCTTCGGGACGCAGGTTATACCGATTTAGGTGGTGTAGACCCCGCCCCTCAATCTGCACGACAGGCAAGTGAGCAATTTGGTCTGCAGGGACTCTATCAGGGTACATTAGCCGACGCAGGCGAGGTTGTTAACTTGGCGGAAGCTGACCTTGTCTGTCTTATGTGCGTTCTGGAGCACTTGCCAGGACTCCGGCAAGATATCAAAAAGTTAACACGTATGCTTAGACCAGGCTCGTTAATATTTGTAGAGGTACCCGCTGTCGATCTGTTTGATGGGACAGGCGGAGAGCCATTCGGCGAGTTGTCGCTAGAACACATTCAATATTTTTCCTTAAAATCCCTACAAAACCTTTTAAGTAGTTTGGGCTTGAAAGTCTTAGATTCTGAGCTGTTACAAATTCCAAGCTTGCATTCAGGTGCCTTGTTTATGCTTGCAGAGGTTGGTGGTAACAGACAGCTAATTGAAACTGATATTCAATCTAAAATGAAAGATTATTTAAAAGCCAGTGCGGTGAGATGGAGCGCTGCTCTAAAGCATGTTCCGGATAAGCCGTTCTTGCTTTACGGCACCGGTAGCCATAGCGCGCGACTTTTGCCACAGCTGACTGATGAACAGTGCAAAAACCTCGTTGCAGTTCTGGATGGAAACGTCAATTTACATGGAAAGTGCTTTGGTGAGTGGGTAGTGGAACCACCGGAAGCATTAGTTAAATATCCGGACTTACCAGTCTTAATTTCCTCTTACCGCTCTGCGAAATTGATAGCTGAGACCCTAAAAAGACGCTTTCCGGAGCAGTCCCTACAGCTTATGTATGACGATGTTTGAATCTAACGCACATATCCTAATTACTGGTGGTACAGGATTCTTTGGGACGGCTTTTTTGCGGTATTTGAAATCCCTGGGTGGAGAAGCGCCTCGTTTAACTATACTAAGCCGCAATCCGGAACGATTTTCTTGGCGACACTCTGATTTAGTAAAATTGGCCGAATGGACAAAAGGCGATGTTCTAGTTCCAAACTCATTGCCTCTTGGAAGACAATACAGTCACATTCTCCACTGTGCGACCGACTCAACCTTAGGGCCTAACTTGAGCCCACTTGATAGGTATATACAGATTGTAGAAGGTACACGTAATATTCTTGAATATGCAGTCGCGTCAGGGGCAAAACGGTTTTTACTGACTAGTTCGGGTGGTGTTTATGGTCCACAGCCGCAAAACATGGAATTTATTCCCGAAGATTATAATGGCATGCCCGACCCGCTCGAGGCCAACCACTCGTATAGTGTTGCAAAGCGTTGCGCAGAGCATTTGTGTGAACTTTATAGGGACTTACATGGGATTGATACCGTAATTGCTCGTTGTTTTGCCTTCGCGGGTCGCGATCTTCCTTTAGATGCGCACTTTGCTATCGGCAACTTCGTTAGAGACGCCTTGAAAGGACCTGAAATTTACGTAGTAGGAGATGGCACACCAATCCGTTCATACATGGATCAACGTGATCTTGCGCATTGGCTTATGACATTATTGCCCTGTGGAGAAGCCGGGCAGGCTTACAATGTTGGCTCTGATGTCCCCATCACAATAGCAGAACTTGCAAAAAAAGTGCGTGATCTTATAGCTCCCAACAAGTCGGTACGAATAACAGGGACCGCTAACGGCAACAACTTCCGAAATAGATATGTGCCATCAATCAAAAAAGCCCTCGGTGATCATAGGTTAAGTCTGACCTATACACTGGAAGAGTCTATCAGATCCATGGCTTTTCCAAACCTTGATCAAGACATCTAAACATGAATTTAAATACAGTAATTTTTGACCTTGATGGCACTCTAGTGGACTCTGCTGAGTCAATTCTAAATTCACTAAAAGTTGCCTTTGATGAGGTGGACATCTCACCAATTCAGCCATTGACCAGTGAACTTGTTGGGCCACCATTACAGGATATTATTTCCAAACTATTGCCCGCATCGGATATTAGCGCACTTCCAAATATCGCAGCTGCTTTCAAGCGACACTATGATGGAACTGGTTATGTTCATACCAAGGCCTACGATGGAGTTTCTGTAGTTCTTGAAAGCTTGAAGACTATGCAGCTAAAATTGTTTATAGCGACTAACAAGCGAAGCATACCTACCAAAAAAATCATTGGCCTTACCGGTTGGAACTCATTTTTTTCAGGAATATACTCTCTGGATACATTCCACCCGGCCCTCCCAAATAAGTCAATACTTCTGGAAAATATACTTTATTCCTTAAATATATCATCAAAAGAAGTTATCTATATTGGCGATCGCGCTGAAGATTATGACGCAGCAAGAAGTGTAGGATGTAATTTTATACTAGCTGAGTGGGGGTATATTAATGATTTTAATGGTAGAAGCTGTTCAGTGTGCATTAAGAGCCCAGACATGCTGCTAGATACTTTGGAACGAAATTTTTTTTAGTGAAATAAGCTATCTCAATGAGCAAATTCGTATACTTGAGAGATAATCTCCCCCAAAACTGGTTGTGCTGAAAATAGGATTTTTGCGGCAAGATAAGTTAAGGTGATTTTTGGTGAAAAAATCACAATAGGCAGAGGCTCAGATTTTCTCAATTTTGAAAAAAGTTGAGAATGGGTGGTTGTTTCTTAACTTCCCCGGACACATGGGACTAGCGATGCTGCGCTCTACCAATGGTGGTGGAATGGACACTTTGTTGATTTCAGAAATGAAGCAGTTGCAGGCCGAGAATGTGCGTCTGAAACGTTTGTATGTGGATATCGCTATTCAAAATGAATTAGTGCAGGAAGCGCTGGCAAAAAGTAAAGTAATGAGGCTATCTCTCCGAAGAGAGATGGTCCAACGAACAGTCGTTGCACGTGATGTTAACCAAAGGTTTTTCTGATAATATCAAGAAAGCGTAGCAACGAAGCATTTTGACTGTGTTGCATTGCGGTCACATCTGATTTTAGATGGTGAGATGTATTACGCGCCCACTCAATTTCGTCTTCTCCATAAGCAATACCATGTTTAATACTTATTCCAGCACGCCAGCCCTCCGAGCTCAAACCCGGTTGTGGTACTACCACAGGAACGCAGCCACAGAGAGCTGCAAAATATAAATAGGCTGTATATGGATCATGACAGTAAAATACCTCAGTTGTATTAAAAATATGAGAAATTTCTTCGTGAGTTTTGCCATCGAGTAAAATCAAATCATTATTTTTGTATGTTAAATGTTCATTATATTTGCCCTTTCGGATCATTTGGCAGCTACCCAGTCTTGGCAAACCTAAATTTTTGTAAAAACTTTCATTAAAATATCCTACTGAAAGTTCTCTATTGTTGGGTATGCCTTTTAAACCCTCTACGTAAGCGGCTGTATAATAGAATATCTCTTCATTTAAGCCAATTTTTGCATCAACCCCAAAGAAGCCAGGCTTATGGAGCAACCAGCGTACAACTCGAGGTGATTGGAGAGGGTTTCCAGATCGAGTTTCCGGATAGACGACAATTGCATTTTCAATTATTTCTTTGGTCGCTAGAGGAACGTCCATCGAAGGATGGCTCTTGAACGGGCCACGGCGGCGGCGGCGGTTCCAGCGCTTTAACGCCCTAAGTAACGGTGATTTGATGTCAGCATAATCGTGCTCCAAACTAACGGCATATGCTTCGACACCAAGCCCACGCAACTGATCAACTAATGTGTGCAAAACAATTGCACCACCACTATTTTCATGAAAGGGAGGGCAATCGACTACGATAGGCCTGTGTATACTTGTGTTGGGCTCATTCATACTATTAATATTATCTCCAGCAGCCACATTATCTTGATGCTTCAATTCCAAGTCAGGATTTAGTAGCGCAAGCTATACCCCCCCGGTTGAGTAGGTCTAGTGAAAGTATTTATAAAAGTCTGCAATTAGAATAATAATTCACGATTGATACATAAAAACTTTTGGAACGCTGTGTACTCAAACTCTTTGAACGAGCGCACTGATAAAAATAGAATATCGGCCAGAGCTTTAGTATCCTAATTGTGAAAAGTGTTAATATAAAGCCTTATAAAGCTCACAGTTTTTGGCATGCCATTTTGTAAGTGCGTTAAGTATCAAAATATCCATGTTATTAAGTATAATAAATAGTGTTCTGCTCTGTAAATTTTAGGGCTGTGTCAATCTGATACATAATTTATTGAGGATGGATGAAAGTTAAAATTATTTTGAACTATATCTGACAAAGTATCGCGATAGTTACCTATGAGACAGATTGAAATTGGTCGCTTAAGTTTAAAGGTTTAATCCCAAATAATTCGCACAGGCTGGTGGGAGCTAAGGGCGTTGATCATACATAATCTCCATAAATAGTGCCGCTTTCTTAACTCGTTGGTATTTCATCTAGTGTGGATGTGAAAACCCATTATTCATTCATGCGCACAACTTTTTCTCGAAGTTCGGCCAAGACGATGGAGCTTAATCCTTCTAGTCGCCCTTCGTCCACCGCTAAGATGATACGCTTTCTGGCAAGACTATAGAGCCTCTGATTGTTCTTTTTAATCATTGGAAAACCCATTTCTCTGATACTTAAAACGGGTGATGATCCAATGTAGTTTTTGGTTTTTGCTCCCTCTTGTAGCAGGGTTTTAGCATCCTTAACCCATTGTATTGTCTTTTTCATATTTAAAAGTTGCAATCGTTTGTTTTCCAAATGAGGTGCTGTTGTAATCAAATCACCTAAAGCTTCGTGTAACTTATCAGGTGTTAAGCCTTCAACGACAGAGTTGAAGCGGTTTAATGAGTAAATTCCATGAGAATGCTTTGTCGCTTTCATCATCTGATTTGAAAAAGCTCGTTCTCCACGGCGTAGAGTATTCTCTTTATTTGAAGAGAGCCTATAATGTTTCCAGAAGTCTATGAACTCAGATTTTTTTAACAATCGTTCATTAACTGCAAAACAGTAAGATCCAAACATAGGCTGGCGCATGTTGCCTTTGTTGCTTTGATCGAAAACTTGGACACCAGTATATTCGAGGTCAGGTTGTAATAACTCTGTTAAAAGCGATTGCTTTTCGAGGGCTGGAAACCAAATACTATCATTTAAAAATAATATGTTTTGGGGCTGTAATCCAATTTGATTTATCAGCCAAAGCCCATCGCGATAACCTCCAAAATCATATCCAAAATTCGGTCGTTCTGCAACAATATATACCAGTTTTTTAAGAGCTATTCGATCTGAATCTGAAAGGGGTGTATTACTAACTATTATTGGAGCGAAACCGGAGCTTACTAGATGTTTGCAGGTATCTAAAATTGAATTGGGAATTCCGTTAGGTTGATAAATTAGAAAAATAACTAGGTTATCTCGAGCTGGCAAAGCTCCAACAATGTATTTTATCAACTCAGATCTTTTTGGATCATATCTGCGTTGTAAGAATGGCTCGTAAATTGCCAATGGAATTGCACTTGCTTGAACTTTTAGCCGTTCTAGTTCTCGCTTGATTTTCCAAGTTGGTATCATGCTGACCTCTATCTATAATCTTGGGAGGATATATTTTGAAACTTTATGCGCTTGATAGTGGCGAACTGTACTATTATATTTTGGCCGACACACTGTAATCGTCAGTCGTAACTCTTTTAAATAAAAAGCATTCAAATAATTGGACAACTTTGGGAATCAAACAATGCAGTAAATTCCTATACCAATAATATAATTTACATACATCATTATCATAACAGGCCTTTCCATTCTTTTTAGCTTAAAAATAGTTTCTGGTGTATTTCTAATTATTCATAACGTCTGTTCATGCATTTTTATAGTGCAACGAGGCGCGCACAGGAACCTGTCAGGTTACCTACTTTGTTTCGCATCGACTGGGTAAAAGATACTTCGCGTCTTTCTTTTAATTTTTAAAAGTGGTGATGCGCATATGCGTCAGTCACGATGCCGCAATTCTGCTGCCGCAGATTGTGATAATGGCCCCAGTGCAAAGATAACGCCAGTCACCAATGTAGCCCCAACACCGCCTAATATGATAAGTCCCGCATTTGACCAAATGATTTTAAATGAGCTTTCAAAAACAAAGTGGCTTACGGCCCAGCCACCCATCAAACCTGCTCCCAAAGCCACAGTGGCTGCTAGTGCGCCGACCATGCTCGAGCGCATGGCAAAGGAAATCAGAATTTCGCGGCGGGTAGCCCCGAGAGTTTTTAGAATGGCTGTTTCATAGGCTCTTTGC
>MDSY01006329.1_pt1 | contig 11114 bp, 14 predicted proteins | sample 811131 | NCBI WGS metagenome assembly MDSY01 (sample SAMN05326643, study PRJNA326480) | marine metagenome | isolation source: seawater | place: Atlantic Ocean: South West | collected 2010
ATATGTTTTTGTTGAAGTCTAAAATTTAATGACTCCTCATCATAGATGCTCCAAGCACCTCCATATCTTTTTTCTTTCAGATGCGGTAATGTTTTATTCATAGCATGTGAGTTGTAAAGTGTATCTGTTTTCAGTACCCAAGTTAAAGGCGGCATGTAATGTCTCACCTTTCCATTGAACAAAACAACCTTTTGTGTAATTTGTAATCACTTCATTTTCTATTTGTATGTAATGACCTGGAATGTAATCTTGCATAAAAATTATTATTCTCGTTATACTTTCAGAACTATCTAGATTGTAAATTTTCTTAAATTTATTGTACGGGTCTTTGTGAAGAGGAAGAATCATCCCTGGTTGCAATCTATGAAAACCAGGTGTTATAACTTTATATCTCTTAAATGGTTCTAGTTTCATTATTTCATCAACGAAAGAAGGCATAACATTAGGTAAAAAATATGCATCATTACCTAGTACATGTTTATATCTTTCGTGATGATAATGATCGAAAGAGGGATTAATTTGATATGTTGGAACAAAACGAAAATCAAGATTCTCTATCTCATCGATGGACCAATCTATTTTATTAAAATTGTAAAATTTAATATCATCCATAGACACATTATATACTAAAAAATCAAAATGTCAAGTTATAGACCAACCTGCTTCATTACTATAATAAGTTCTTCTTCACTAATTCTATTGTCTTTTGCGTACTTATAGAGAGGCGCTAGATCTCTCGTTTTAGTTTTATTTTTGAGTGACAGTGCCAATTTCACGAGATCATTGTTTTGCATACTCTAACTCTTCTACTTCACTATTCAGAGCAAGTTTAGCAGACATTTTATCAACTGTCTCTGAAATATGTTTTACTTCAGTCTTGACAGTTGCAATGTCTTCTTTGAGTTCTACTACATTAACGAGACTCCAACCAACAATACCAATGATTGCAACAATCATCGGTGTAACAACCATCTGTAATAGAGTCTCGTTTGTCATTTTTTTATCCAATACTATTTACCATCTTTAATAAACTTTTACCCATGGCAATAGCATCATTTACTTTTTCTACGGCGGCATCAACTTCTGCATCAACATCGATATCACCACCTAAACCCAACTCAGTCATTGAATATTTAGCAAGTTCTACAATTTCATCGACAGATAAATCTTCAATTTCAGGGAGAACTTCATCAATATTTTCTACTGCAGGAGCAATTTTTTTGAGTGGATCAACAAAGTTTTTTGCATCGTACCAATCGAAATCACCATCTGCTAAACTAATTTTAATTGCATTAGCCATACTGAATACAAACGCTAATACCTCTCTTGTTTCTTTAACTCCTCTTTCAGACATTTATTTCTCCATTAAGAATATGAATTTAATTGTGTGCCACTGACATCAAATATTTTTGGCACATACGTATCACCTTCAGATACAATTTTATTTCCTGTCATTAGAACAAAATCTCCATTTGCATAAAGTTGCAAATTATCTTGACCAACAGAAAACTTATAAATGTCACCAACAGAATCTCCTGCAGTTGTGCCTGTCCAAGTAATTTGAATACCTAATTCAATATCTAATGCAGATGCAGACATATCAAAATCGGAACTATAATTATTATTGTTATTGCTCCATGCCCATTTATGTGGTGTCGTTGATACATTTGTTGTTTTGACATAATATGTTACAGGACTAGGACCACCTGTATAAGTTCCACTGACTGCAAAATCAGATGTTGCTGGCGAACCAACCGAAGTGTGCATTGAAACTGCACTAATGTCACCACCATCATTTGTTCTAAAAATTAATCTTCCTTTAATATCGGCACTCGATCCAGGATGATTCACTTCTATTTCAGCCATCTTATGTGGTGTAGATAATGTTGTTAATGGTACTATAATGGTCGATTGCCATGCATCGTTTAATGTATGACCTGTCGTTGCTCCCCACAAAATTGTTACACCCTCATCTAAATTTTGAGGTCCGTCACTTCTCATTTCAATATCACTTCCATTATACGATGAGCCTCCATCGTCACTATATTGAAATGAATCTGGTGTGCCAGTTGCGGTTACCTTAACTCTGTAATTTTTTGTTGAACCACCGGTGTATGTTCCACCAAAAGTTGCATCATTAAGACCTGTTCCTGTTACTTGAGAAGTTGGTCCTATGCCATTAGTGACATCGTTAAAATCATTTTCCCCGTCTTTAAATCCATAGAAAGTGATTTTATTTTGTCTAGCACCATCCGTATCACCCTCATCTGGAGATAAAAGTTCTAAATTTTGTCTTATTACTGCCATTTAACTCCTAAACATTTTTTGGTGTATTTTCTGGATATGAATCGCCAACCTCTGGCATACTCATATCATGCAAATTAGGTCCTGCAGGAACACAACCTCCTAATTCGTTGTGCATCACAAAACCATCAGGACATTTTCCGTTTTCTGGAGGTAATCCTCCTGTTGAGTATTCTAATGTCGATGAACCTTCAGTTCTTTTTTTCGAGTTCTTAATGAAAGTTTTGAATCCCTGCATTTTCTTTACCGTATTTTAAATAAAGCATTGCACCTGTTAAACTATCTTTGATTATAATTGCTTTACCAGGATTTGCTCTGCCATATGCTCTAATTTCTTGACCTATCTCGTCATTACCAACATAATTTTCATATTTAGCATATTTTTTCTTACCAAATCTTGCTTTCATAAAAACATTAGGATCTACCGTAAAAACTTCTGACCCTGCAAATTTTTCTCTCTTTTTCTTTTTTTGTGCCGCCGTAATTCCTGGTGGCTCTCCATCAGGACCGACACCAATTCCTGCTATATTACCACCACCTGCATCTAATTCTTTAAGATAATTTTCTCTCAATGTTATTTGTTCTTTAACCAACTGTACATCATTCTCATCAGTTTTCATAAATTTAAAAAATTCTTCTTGAAGAAAACTTTGATCATGATAATGTCTATATGATAAATCTTCTTTTAATAAAAACAGAGCCGCCGCAAATGTAGCAAATTTAGATCTACCACCTGGTACTTTGCCTAGTATTTTTTTAAGATTGAAAATCATCGTATCTGTAATTGTGTAAGCCTCTTTTTCCTCTGTGGATTTTAGTGTGCTTCTTCTCTTTAATACTTTTCCTTTTTCATCAATAATACCCAATCTATATGCATCCGTTTTGTCAAAAGGTGTTGTCAATTTTGTCAAAAATTGATATGCAAAATATATGTTACCTGCTGACTTTAAAAGTGACATTAGATTTTCCTTAACTCTTCCGCTATTTCAAGATTTAATGAAATGTCAGAACTAATTACAATGCGACCATTGATAGAATCTATACTATCAGGCATGTATTTTAAAAAAATTAAAAATGTTTTTAATTCGCTCCAGTATTCTTCTGGAATTTTTAAAAACAATATTCTTGTTAAAACTTCTACAGGAAAAACATTTCCAAGCATAATAATATGATTAAGCATCAACCTTGTTTTTAACTCTCCTGTTTTCTTATATCGATTTAATAAACGTTTAATATATTTAATAATTTTTAAATCGTTATAAAAATCTTGTTCGCTTAAACATTGAGCATTATCATAAAATTTCATTGCAAATAGGATAAAATTTTGTTCCGTAATGTCATCAAATTTCATGATTCAGATGGAACCATTAATGGTTTTTTGTTTTTTTTAAGTCTGTCTGCTTTTTTATTATCTTCTTTTTCAGACTCTACAAAAAAACTACAGGTCTGTATGGCACCATCTAACATAAAACTTTTGTTTTTCAAATTCTCAAGTTCTAACTCCATTTGAGCAATTGTTTTAACAATTGTCTCTTTGTCTTTCAATAATCTATTCAATTCATTTTCTAATAATTCAAGATGCATAATACTCCATTATTCAGTTTCTATAAATTTTTCTCCTGTAAAATCTTCTAATTTTCTTATCATTCGTTCCATATTTATTCTTGTAACTTTTCCTGTTTTCACATTTCGTGAAAAGAATTCCCATTCTCCATCTTTATTGTGTGGTCCTAATTGAGTTTCGTTACCACCCTCGTCCATTGTATGAATGTGAGTCTCACCACTCACATCTTTTGCATACAAATACGCTTGTCCATCTGGTAATGATGTTGGTGCTACTCCGTTACCAATAGTTAAGACATTATTTGCAGTTGCTCCTATATCAGATGTGCTTGTGCTTGTTGAACCAATGCTAACAGATCTTATTTTAAGATTCAAATCATCAGCCGTATAATCATAGAAAATTCGATTATCAGTAACGGTACCAGGCATTGTAACATTTGCATTAAATGTTGTATTGCCAAAAACTGTTAATTTTTGTCCAATATTCACACTTTTAGCAATACCTGCACCACCAGTGACTTTTAAAGCACCTGTAGTATTTGAAGATGAAGTTGTAGTGCCTGATATAACAACATTAGCAACTTTTATTTGACCAGGTTTTGACCCATCTAAAACAGTAAAATCTACTCTATTTTCAGAATCGGTATGAATAAATCTTTCTGCTTGTGTTTGACCTTCAGTTCCACCAGCGGCAATTTGCAATTTATTAAGAATCGCAGTAGTTACTCCTGTTATACCATCGAGTACGTTAAGTTCAGCGGCAGTAGATGTAACCAATGTTCCATTTAATTTCAATCCATTCGATGATCCGTCATGACCTGCAACATCTAAGTCTTTGGCAGATGCAATTGTAACTGCTGATGTAGTTGCAGAAACCGTTTCCTGAAAATTTTCTACGGCTGATAGATCGGCGGCCGATAATGTTGCAGAAATGCCATCGAGAACATTTAATTCAGCCGTTGTAACTGTAGCATCATCCAATATATTAAGTTCAGCGGCGGTGGCAGTGACCATTGTTGATCCTAAGACCAATCCCTCATCTGTGCCATTGTGGTTGGTTACTTTCAATTCTGCTCTAAATTCAGAATCATTTGACACAAGCACTGTACCTGCAACATCTAATGATGCACCTGGTGATCTTGTGTTAATACCTAGACGCCCATTAGAATCTCTCACAAAAACATATTGTGATGCACTACTACCTAATTTAACTCCAGCATCAGAGGCAACAGATGTATTTCCTGCTATCACAACATTTGCAGAGGAATCACTTGTAATTGAATGATTACCAATATCAAGAACCCCTCCTAATTGTGGAGTAACATCATCTACTAAATCCACCATATTCACACCTGTACCAGATGAGAACACTAAATTTCCTGAAATCAAACGTAAAAACTGTCCGTTAGAACCTGCAGTATTAGGAAGATTATATGCATCACTCACTCTTATTACACCATTTGCGAGACCCCCATAAGTACCTAAATTGATGACACCATTTGCAGATGAAATTTGCGTACCATCAAGTATCATATCACCACCAAAAATCATACCAGTGCTATTACTTGCTAATCTATCGGATGCTAAATCTTCTAGTAAAAAAGATCCATTATCAGTACCACTATCAGATGCCGTACCATCTTCCAACAATAATGTACCTTCTGTTGATGTGGTATCGTTGATGGTCATTTGTGCGCCAAAATTTATTGATTTACCATCTTTTACATATACACTTTCACCTGCAATTAAATGTTGTTCAAGGTCTATATTTACATTAGAAAATAATTCATTTCTTTTAGTATCTAACTTTATAAATTCTGACGTACTATTAGAATTCAATACAACGTCACCATTTGCGTGAAATGTCATGGCAACACCTGCAGAAGATGTACCTACAGTAATATTTGCACCTAGAAATACATTACCTGCAATATTAGCGGTTCCTGACATTTCAACATTTCCTGAAATATTTACGGAACCACCAAGATTAGTGTTTGCACTTGTTGTAACAAGTGTAGTATTCGATGTGAATTGAGGTAAAGTCGTATTTGCAGTTACTACTAAATCAGTTCCAGCGATTGTTGTTTTTGTTGCATCAATTGTTGTATTTGCTGAACTAATTTTGGTATTTGCTCCTTCAATAAAAAGATTTGCAGTAACATTAGCGGTTTGACCTGCGAGAGTTGTATTTGCAGATGTATTTAATGATGTTGTTGTTATAGTAACTTTTGTCGCTGAACCAATAGTAATTTCACCATCTGCGTTTGAGTTGATAAACTCTGTATCATCTCTTAATTGAAGAGATTTGTCTGTTGAAATTTTAACGTTATCAGTAAAATTACCAAATGATCCAGATACATTTCCAGTAGCGGTCACATCTCCAGAAGCATTTACATTACCTGTTGCAATCACATCATCAACGTATAAAAATCTATATCTATCAGTATTTGTTCCTAAATCATGTGTAGAGTCAGCGGATGGAATAAGAGATGAACCCAAATCAGCATTAAATTGAACTGTATCAGAGTCAGAATCACCTAATGTTACAGTACCACCATCAGCAGTTATATTACCGTTAGCATGTATGTTTCCATGAACTGTTAAGTTACCACCAACTCTTACATTTTTCTTAACACCAAGACCACCAGCAGTTACAATTGAACCTGTAGTATTTGATGTTGATTCTGTTGTATCGGTAACATTAACATTACCTGCAACCGATAAATCATCTCCAATCGAAGTGTTTCCAGTTGTCGTAATGTTACCTTTTACATAAACATTTGCAACACCTGATGGTTCTATATGAACATTAGCACCTGTTATGTTTAAATTTGCAGTTAATGTAGTATTGGCTGTGATGTAATTATTAGTGCCTGTTATATTAACATTTGCACCACTCATGGTGACGTTTGAAGATACAACAGTATTTGTACCTTGCAAAGTTGTGTTTGATGAAGAAATTGTATTACTCGCATCAATAGTCAGAAGTGCAGTGTCAGCACCTTTTGGGTTTCCAGCACCAGATGTAACTCCGAGTGCAACATTGCCAAAGAAAGTTGCATTAGCATTAGATGTCAGATTTGCACCGTTGAATAAACTTAATGCACCTGTTTGCGTTAAATTTGCTGAGGATGAAAGATTTGATGATATAGTTGTATCTGTTCCAGCGATTAAAGTATTACTTGTAATATGAGTATTACCTGAATTAATAACTGTATTCGTTGAATCTGAATGAACAATTAAATTTGCTTTTAATGTCGTATTTGCATCAACTGTTAAATCTGTTCCATTGACATAAACATTTGCTCCTGTCGTTGTCAAATTTGCAGATAATGTTGCATTAGCACTCAATTCAATCGCACCAGAATGCCCAACAATTTTTTGAACATATACATCTTTCCATGATGCAGTAGAATTTCCTATGTCATATGTGATTGTTGTATCTGGAGTTATATTTGAACTAAGATTTGTAATCGCACCATTACCAGTTAATGTAAAAACACCATTAACTGATACATTACCATCAACAATAAGATTTTTAGTTACACCTACACCACCTTTAAAAACTACACTTCCTACCGTAGAATTAGAAGCCGCCGTAATATTAGCGAAAACAGTTTGAGGTTCAACGTTAGAGAAAAATTTTTCTATCGATATTTTTTTATTTGTAGGCGTTCCTGCAGGGTCATCCACTACCAGCAAGATATCATCCTTGCTGATAGTGGTCATTGCAGTAAGACCTGATATGCGTTTATCTGCCATAGTCCTACTTTAACTTAATGTTGCTCTATTACGATTGTACAGTAAAATTCGTATTAGAGGTTGCTAAAAGCCAATAATCAGTTCCATTTATTTTACATCTAACTCTTGTATTAGAACCAGTATCTGCACAATTAGCAGAAACCAAGACATTATTGTTACTTGCTTGATGAGCATTAACTACAGTATTAGCGGCATATGTACTACTGACATAACCAGCAACGTTAGATCCTAACTCAAAAAGATATCGAACAGGATATGCTTGTGGTTGATAAGCGGCGGAATTACCACCACCGTCATCTAAACAAATAAAAGCATCTGGCTTCACTGCACGATCACCACTGGAATCAGCCATATGAACTTTAATACCATATGCTCTTGCAGTACCAGCACCGTATGAGGTTCTAATTGAACTTGTATCAGCACCGTTTGTTATATCAACTTCTGCCATCACACCTGCTACTACACCAGTAACATTAGCAAATGCGCCTTGAACATTAGCAGTAAATTTTGAACCATATAAAAATTGAACGGTTCTTTCAGTTGATGATGTTTTTGTGAAGTTTGTAATAGACGAAATCGGTACAGTTTCACCAGATGTGGCATCATTACCAACATTTTGTGTCGCTTTAATAAATGTTCTACCTGAACTGTCACCAGAATTGGTCACATGATTTAAATTTCCAAAAAGATTGAAAACTGAGACTTTTTTATTAACTGGACTACCTGTAGGATCATCTACGACATGTAAAATATCAGCAGATGCTATGCCGGTCGAGAGATCCGTCAAGGCAGTCATTTTCTTATCAGCCATTGTTACTCCAAAGAGAGTGTTGGGACTCAACCAAGACTGTTCATATTATAAAAGAAAAGTAAAAGGGATGTTTTACTTTTCCTCGTTTTCTTGTTTTGTCTTCACACTATTTTCGTTTAATAATTGGTCTAGAACTACTCTAGCACCATGTAATCCACTTAATTCATAACGAATAGTTTCTTCTAATTTATTTAGTTCTTCTTTCTGTCGGCCGATGCGATCCAACTCGTTGGATTGTTCTTCGAACATTGCATCGACCTCATTTTTTTTATAAACTAAAATTTCAATCAACTCATTATTTGTATATGTTTTATCAACTGTTTTTAACAATGAAATATTGTCATCCATTATATCTCCATAATAATATTAAAAATTAAGAATCAGGAAAATCTGAATCTTCCAAGTCTGTGCTTGAATCAATTGCTACGCATACAAGTGGCTCATAAAACGTACTTGTTGATGCGGTGGCAGTACCTTCGGCATATCGTGTTTTTGTTCTTTTTGCAACAAAACCTTGATGAATGACACCTTTACCGGCGGCACTCGCTACGGCGGCTTCTGTAGCATCAACACCAAAAACATCTGACTTTCTAGTGCCTACAGGTGCGTTGGAATCTGTAACCAAAAATTTAGGTTTTCCTGCATCTGTATCTTTATTTGTAAAAAGAGGCATTTTACTCCTTAACTAAATTTATTTTTATATTTTTCATAGGCTTCTGGTGAAGCGAAACCCTGATCTGACCATTCTGAACTTGCTACAACTTTTGGTGCAGGCTTAGGTGCTGGAGCAGGCTTAGGTGCTGGTGCTACAGGCGCTGGTGCTACATCCTCAATAGTTGCGGACTTTACTTCTGTTTTTTTGGCTTTTGCCATATCATCTCCCAAATCCAATATTAATTAATTGTTTAACAGAATTTTTTGCATTAAAAGGTGTATGTAAGACACCTATACCACCATTATCTCTCCATTCTTTAATATTTTTTGGATGATCATCAATCAAAACGTTACCTCGACCATCTCTTCCGTCAGTTGCAAAGTGTTTTTTATCTTGTCTTTGCACGGTATATACTCTTGATTCATCTATTTTAAGATATTTCTTACACCATTTTTTTTTATCTATTGAAGCCTTTTCAAAACTAGATCTAGGGGCGGCTGTTAATATGTATGGGTCAAATTTTCGTATGAAATTCCATAAGACTCTATAATCAGGCATTGGTGGAAGATTGAAAAAGAAATCAGGTTGATTATCTAGAATAGACCATCGTGTTTCTCTATTTGCTTCACGAAAATCAACACCAAGGGCATCGGCCGCTCCCCCTAGAAAATTGACCAATACCATGTCCATATCGCAATAGATTTGAGGTTCGTCAAATTCTCTTAGCAAGTTCTTCAATATTTGCTCTCATTTGATCCATCATGCCTCCAGTAGTATATTTTTTAGCATACTCTTCAGCATATTGACCTGGTGAAATTTCTTTAACTGTACCTTCGGTACCTGCACTATCTCCAATTACGAATGAATTTTCTGCAGTTGTAACATTTACTCCAAATTCTTTGACCATTTCTACAAATTGTTCCATATCCGTATTAGGTCCAAAGAATTGAATGACATCTTCTTCGCAGATTGTTGCAAGAGGTCCATGCTCGTATTCTAATCTCATCTTACCAGATTCGCCAATCGGAAACATCTGAAAACTTTCAGGATGTGTTACAGAAATACCCATCATGTAACTCACCATGTCCTCAAATCTCTTAAACATATCTTGACTATTAACGACAACTGAACTTTCTTTAATTAAATTATTAGGTTGTCCAGGAGTAACTTGTTGATATTTTTTAGCGAGTTTATCTGTTCCGTCTTCGCCAGCACCACCTTGACCATCAGCAACGACTTTATTACGCTCAAGTCTTCTGCTCTCTTGAATTTTATTCAACTTACTGACAGTTTTTGAGACTTCTTCACTTTTTTCGGTTTTTTTCTGCATATTCTTCTTAGCAATTGCTTGTTGAAGTGCAGGTGGTAATTTTTTTTGACCTGATGTCAGTTCTTCATTTGCGAGATCTGTTTTTTGATAACCTTGAGATGCTTTTTTATCTCTTAGTTTCTTAAACATATCTACACGTTTTTTAACACTGCCCTTATCCATAGACATACCCATACCCATATGTGCTTCGTCTTGTTGCTCTTTTTCAGCCTTTTCTTTTTCATCTTGTGCAGATTGAATCTTTTGCGTTTTTGCTAACTTTGCTTTAAAAGCATCAGTTGCTTGCTTAATTCTTTTCTTGTCTGGTGAATGTCTCTTAATTGTACCACCTGCTCTTTTATAGGCGGCAATTTTATCAGCATATGCTGACTCAACTTCATTAATCTCATTACCTTCTTTGTCATCATGAGGTATTGGCTCACCATTCGCATCTTTTTCATGATGATCTACTAAATCAACAACCTGAATCTGCTCATCACGAGACATAGAAAGATATGTTTGTGCAAGCATATCAGCAGATGTAAAAGCACCATCAGACATCGTATTAAGTTGATGCTCTTCTTTCATACCTGTTTTACGCTTGCCCATTGCTTTTGCAATCGCTTTTCTGCGTTTCATAAGGTAGTTATCAGATGAATCCTTATCACCATCATTATCGACATCACCATCTTCTTGGCCGACAGGATCCA
>MDSY01007380.1_pt1 | contig 11114 bp, 3 predicted proteins | sample 811131 | NCBI WGS metagenome assembly MDSY01 (sample SAMN05326643, study PRJNA326480) | marine metagenome | isolation source: seawater | place: Atlantic Ocean: South West | collected 2010
GCGGCGCGAGCCCTGGCGGCGCGAGCCCTGGCGGCGCGAGCCCTGGCGGCGCGAGCCCTGGCGGCGCGAGCCCTGGCGGCGTCTTCGCCGCGACGCGCTGCAGCCCCGGCGGCACGGCCGGCGCGCGGACGCCGCTGCTTCCGCTACCGCCGCTGCTTGCGCCAATGGCACCGCTCTCCGGCAAAGGCGCCGCCGGAAGCGCCTCGGCGCCGTCGGAAGCCGTCCGCGACCACTCGATCTTCCCATTGGGTGAGGCATGGAGCATGCCGATAGCAATGAGGAACTGTGCGCATGCCTCAAAGTCGTCGACGCCGGCCTCTCGCCCAATGCTCACGCCGGCGGCCGCAGCCCACCGCACGTAGAGCTGCTCCAGCTGCTCGAGGCGGCGCGGGCGGCGCGCGTGCTGCAGCTGCATCACATGATCAGAGAAGAGTTTGAAAGTGCCCAGCGCCTGCTCGGCCGCCGTGGGGAGATTGAGCGCGGCGGGCTCGCCGAGAGAGTTCTCCTTCTCGTGCTCCGAGGGGCGTGAGGGCGGGCCCGTGGCACTCGGCGCCTGAGCCTTCGTCCTCGACGTTGCGCTCTTGGGCACGCTCGGAGGGGGCGCCGCCGCATTCGCAGCCGCCTCCTTCGGGAGCTCCTCGGCCTTGAGGGCCCGTGCTGCGGGCGGCGGCAGCTGGACCTCGACCGCACAGAGGTCCTTGCCCTTGCCGTCGAGCTTGCAGACAACATTCGAGCCGACCGAGAGCCGCTCGCGCAGCGCGGGCAACGCGGAGAACGGCAGCTCGCATGGCTGGCTCGCGAGCTGTAAGACCCCCGTGAGGTCTTTCGGCGACCACTTCTTGACGACAGCGGAGAGGAGCTCCATCCGAGTGTCCTTCTGCCCGAGCCGCTGCTCCGAGTGGGTGAGCGGGCGCACGCGCTCCGCCTTGAATCCGTGCGACCAGCTCGCCACCTGGAAGGCGACCGCAGTGTGGCGCTTGACAGCCTCCTTGGATGCGGACATGACATCGTTGTAGTGATAGAAGAGGGTGACCCGACCCGACTGGTGCCACATGGAGATGAAGCCGTAGGGCTTCGCGGGAGGCGTGTCGCGCACGACACCGATGAGCTCCGAGCCGTTGAAGCCCGCGCGGTCCGAGACGAGCGCGTGGTTGGGCGGCGGCATCGGCGCAGCGACGGGTGGATCAGCTGCCGGTAAGCTGCTGCTCGCGTCCCCGTTGCCCGCTGCGCCATTCGGAGGGCTGGAGGCGGTTGCCGATCTCGCGGGCGGCTCGGCCCCTCCACCCTCCGAGCCTTCCAAAAGGAGCCACAGAGCCGCCGAGTCGGCGTTGCCGTTGTGCAAACGGAGCGCCTCCTCGCAGCGGTTGGTGGGCGCGCCCGTCATGTCTCGCAGCGCCTCGACCACCTTCTTGTCGACGGCAACAGAGTCGAGGGAGGAAGACGAAGAGACGGCCGGGGGGGGCGCGGTGCCGTTGGCCGGCACGCTGCCGCCGCTCCGTCCCTTTGCATCTCGCTTGCTCACTGGCATCCAGTCGCCTCCGGCGCCGCCCTCACCCTCAGCCGTCGGAGCAGCAGACGGAGCAGCAGACGGAGCAGCAGACGGAGCAGCAGACGGAGCGGACGGCGCAGAGGCGCGTGGCGGCGGATCGGAGAGGGAGGCGGCTGCGAGAGAGCGCTCGGCGTCTTCGAGCTCGTGCACAGAGATCTTGGGCTGCTTGGGCTCCGACTTGTGCGTCTTGGCGGGCTCAGGCTTGGCCTTGGACTCGCCCTTCGCACCCTTTGGCTTGAGCTTGGGCTCGGCCTTCTGCGGCTCGCCCTTTGGCTTGGCATCTGCCTTGGGCGCAGCCGCCATCTCCCCTGGTACCTCCGGAGCGGCCCTCGCCTCCTCAGCAGTGGACACGCTCGCAGGTGCCGAGGCGATGGCCGGTGCCGGCACGGCGGCCGGCGTCGGCACGGCGGCCGCGGCCGGCGTCGGCACCTCCGTCTCGGTGGTGGCGGCGGCAACCTCGGGCTCGTCGTCGTCGTCGTCCTTCTCGTCTTCGGCCTCCTCGCCCACCTTGGACTTGCCCTTCTTCTTCTTCTTCTTCTTGGCAGCCTTCTTCTTCTTCTCCAAGCGCTCCTTGGTCTCCTCCTCCTCCTCGATGAGCAGCTTGGCCATCCTGTCGGCATCCTCGGTGAGCGACTCCTTTTTGACCTCGACGACCATCTGCTCGTGCAATATGCAGAGCGCAAGCTGCTCGACCATCGCTTGCTTGTCTCGCTCGAGCGTGTCGCCCGGCGTGCTCGGCGCGTTCCACGTGTGCTCACTCGCGCGCGCCTCCTGCATGGCGCGCACCGCCACGGGCGGGTCGGTGACGAGCTCCTTGCTGAGCCTCACCTGGCCATTGATGCAGCTGATGCGCTTCGAGCGGCAATCGGTCGTCACAATCTCGGGCAGCTTGTTGAGCAGCACCTCCCAGATGGGCGAGACCCATACAAGACGCTCGAGGTCCTGCACGGGGAACGAGAGCGTCGACTTGCGCTCCGCCACTGGGATGGACTGCATCCACTGGACGAACTCGGCGGTGTCCTGCTCGGTGTACGTGGTGCGCTCGGCGAGCGAGGGGAGGAGCGGAGGGGCAGACGCCTCCGCGCTCAGCCCTTCCGTGATCACCGAGCTCATGTACGAGTACAAGGGGCGGTTCTTCCCACGCTTCAGGTCGAGCGCGTTGATGTACGGGCAACGCGCCTTCCATGCCTCAGAGAGTGACATCTCGGCGCGGCTCTTGCCCGTCTTGGACTGCTCGTCGTTGTCGAACCCTTCGAGATGGCGCGCGTGCGACTGCATGAGCTCGAGGCAGTAGCGGATCATGCTGCTCTCGCGTCCCGAGTTTGCGCTCGAGCCTCGAAAGCACGAGAGAGAGAGGAGCCACGGGTCGATCGACATGTACGAGGCGGGCAGCAGGAGCTCGGTGCCATGGAGCTGCGAGTGGTAGCCGCGGTAGGCCTCCCAGCGCGAGGGGCCGTCGGGCAATCGCCACAGGTGCTCCTTGATCCAGAATGAAGGACCAAAGACCCACCGGCCGATGACGTCGACGAGGAACTGGCCGCCGCAGCTCCAGCGCTCGACCGAGAGGCCGTCGCTCTGGATGCCGAGCTCGGCGGTCACCTGCTCGCCGTAGAGGAGCTGGCAGCACTCCTCGAGCTGCGCCGCGTACCGCAGCGCGAGGTTCCGGTACACGCCCTCGCTCGCCGTCGTCGAGTCCATCGGGTCGAGGCCCTCGGAGAGGAGGCTCTCGAGCTTATCCGACATGCGCATCATCAGGTCCCACTGCGCGAGCCACTCCCAGAGGCAGCTCTCATTGAGCGCGCACAGGTGGAGGGGCGTCGTGTTGCCCGTGCTCCCCGGCGGCATCAGCACCGCCTCCGCGACGCGCCACAGCACCGCCTCCTGGCACTGCGCGCTCAAAGAGCCAAAAGGGCCGACTGTGCTCCCGTCTCGGTAGAGTGAGCACGAGAACCATCCGAGGAGGTTTGAGAGCGCGGCGCCGAGGGGCTTTGGGAACTGCTGCACCGCACGGCTGAGCTGGACGAAGGGGTCCTGCACGAGCGCCATGAACTCCGAGTGCTGCAGCAGCGCCGCCTCGAGCAGACCGATGCGCACCGTGTGCGTCGCCGCCTGGCCGAGCGCGCGGTAGTCGCTGAAGCCCTCGGCGACGAGCAGCTGCACGACGGGCGCGGCGCCGGTGGTCCCTTGGGCGGCGAGGAGGAGCGGGCTCTCGCACTCGGGCTCGAGGTGCGACTCGCTCGAATCGCGCCGAGGCGGCGTCGGGTTCGGCGCATACTGCTTGCACACCTTGATGACCGCATTGGTGGTCTCGAGATGCGCGCCCCACGCGGCATAGTGCAACGGCGTGAGCGCCGCGCCCTCCTGCGAGAGGAAGGGTGCGCCGAGCCCCACGTGGGCTCGCTCGCATTGGCGCCAGCTGCCGCCGTCACAATTGCACGCGCCCATGCTCTCCAAGTGCGGCGCGCCCTCGAGGGGACCCTGCCAGAGCTGCCACTCGCCGCGGATGAGCTCGGGCGAAGTGGCCTCGTCGTCCGAATACATCCAGCCGTGCGTGCACCCGATGTCCTCTTCGCGCCCGACGATCCACTGGGCGGCGGGGACGGTGAGGCCGTCGCGCGCCTTCCGCCCGTCCTCCGCGCCGCTGTCCTCGGCGAAGAAGAGCCAGCAGCCACCCGCGCGGTAGACGGGGCGGCCAAACGAGTAGCGGCGCTCGGGAGGGTGCTCGACACGGTAATATGGACCGCTGTATTGGCTGAAGGCCTCGGGGAGGCCGCGCAAATGGAGCTGCACGGGGTACATGCAGCCTGCGTCGAGGAGCGCCGCCAAACAATCGTTGCGCCCGTCGGCCGCAGCCGCGTTCAGCGCGAGCAGCTGCAGTCGATGACGCTCGGCCGCCCACTCGGGGTCACAAATCGCAGAGGGCGGCGCTAGGTGCGTGAGCAGAGCGAGTACGTACTCGGGCGATTGGCACCAGACGGAGAGGAGGAGCTGGCAGTGGAAGTAGCGGCGCGACGCAGCTTGCAGCATGTCGTTCTTTGGGAGGCCCCCATCCTGGCCTGGCGGCAGGCAACGCGACTCGGCGGCGCCGAGCGGACGGAGCCAGAGCTGCAGAACGAGCGTATCGTCCTTGATGTACCCGGCGTCTTCATTGGCGGCGTTGAGCGGCAGCAGCGAGGACATGCCGCGGTTCTTCCCGTTGGTCTCAAATCGCCACTGCCACGGCTTGTTGAAGGCAAACAGTGCCGGCGCGCGGTGGTTGGCCACTGCGAGGCGCACGCGTGCATTGCATGAAGAGCCGCTCTCGAGCCGCAGGTAGGCGGAGAGGTGCGAGCCCTGTGCGTTGGCTCCGCAGCCGCGCGGATGGAAGAGGAGCGACCAGCGGCGGCCGAAGAGCTCGAATGGCGGAGAGCTCAGCTTCTGCGGACCCAGCTGACTAAAGTTGCTGATCGACCACTCGTGCACAGGCGCTCCCTCGCGGAACGAGGCGCGCAAGAGCTCAATGGCACTGCACGTCTGGCGCAAGTCGCTCGCCGCGAGGAGCGCGCGGTCGACAGGGAGCGGCTCGGCGTCATACGCCGACGATGGCTCACTCGAGGAGGACGCCGCTCCAGCTGAGGAGCTCCCCTCCTCCTTCGGCGCTTCAGGCTGGCTCTTTGCAGTCGAGGCCGCAGCGGGCGCTTGCTGTGCCGTCGCACGCATGAGACTCTCGCAAAGCAGCTTGAGCACAGTGCCCAGCGCGGATGCGTAGGCCTCGCCAACGACATCGAGCACAACGTCTGACCACTCGGAGACAGGCGGCGCTCCTCCACCGCCAGTGCTCGACTCGCCAGAGGAGAACTCCTGGTAATGCTCTGCTCCCAACAGGTGCTTGGCGAGCGAAGGCGGATCGATGCGAGCGCGCACACACATGCGCGCTGCTTCAACAGTGTCCTGCATGAGAATGTTGGCTCTGTGAAGCAGTAGCATGCTGCAGCCATCGGTCGGCACGTGATGCCGCGCTGCAGCGGTCACCAGCTCCATGAAACAGGGGCATGGGGCCAGCGCAGCCTCTGCTGCTGACGCTGAGGCCTCAGCTGTCGGAGACATGGTTGTCTCCGGAATGGTAGCAAAGGCCGAGCTAGCACACTGCACTCTGCCCGGCGGCTGCCAGGGCTCCCAAGCACGACAGCGGTCGTGGGGCAGCCCAGCAGGCCGAGCAGGACGCGCGAGGCAGACGCTTGGTGGCTCTTGTTGGGGGGAGGGCGTAAAATGACCCGGATAATCCGAAGTTAGAAAAGCCGCGCGTGAACTGAAACCGTCCATAAAAAAAACGGGGGACGAACCACGGAAACAAGACACGCAGGCAAGCAAGGGGTCACCCCTCCTAAGCGAGGAAGTTCCCTACCAAATTACCTTCATGTGTACATACTGATACTCGGAGTATGTACATGTCTTTTTGGTTCACTCCAGTACCTTCTTTTATGCATATCAAGTAATCAACAACAAACGGCGGACGAACCAAGCAAGAGGAAACAGCAAGATTTCAAGTTACGAGTAGTGTAACACAAGTTAAGACTTGGGATGACCCCCCCCCGCCGCCGTTTCTCTCTTGAATAAGAGTATTAGAGTATTCATCATGTGCTCCTAAAAAGACTCTTGTCTCAGCGGCTCTTAGCCTTTGCCTTCTTCTTTTTGCCTAGGAGCTCATGCCCCTCCGGCAGCGCGGCTTTTGCTTCGAGCAGGCCAGCAACCGCAGAGTCGATCTCCTCCTTTGGCGCAGCAGCCTCCTTAAGCGATCGTACGGCCTCGCCAGCGGCCTCAACCTTGGCGACGATCGCAGCGAGCTCTGCCGGATCCATAGCGGCGATTGCGGCCGCAGCGGCCGCATCCGCCTCGGCCTTCTTCGCGGCGGCCTTTGCTGCCTTTGCGGCCTTTGCCTCTTCCTTTGCCCTCTTGGCGGCCTCCCGCTCGGCCTCGGCTGCAAGATACTCGGCGCTCGGAGGAGGCAGCTGCGCGATCGACGACTGCACCGTCTCGAGCTGCTGCTGGAGCTCTCGGAGCTCCTCCTGAGCTTTGGTGACGAGCTCTGGAGGGGCCTTGTCGACGAATCCCGGCGAGACGAGCCGCTGCTCGAGCTTGTCCACGTCGCCCTGCAGCCCCACCTGCTGCTTTGTCAGGCGCGCGCGCTCCTTATCCGCGTCGAGGAGCTCGGCGAGCGGCAAGAAGGCCTCGATCTGCTCCTCGACGACGAGGCGGACGGCATTCTCGGCGGCGGCGGCGGCGGCCGCGTCGCTGCCGAGCGCGACGATCGAGAACTTGCCCTCCTCGAGCCTCGCGAGGCTGGCGACAGCCTCCGCCTCTTGCTGGAGGATCTCCACGACGGCCTCCGTCGCTACCACCGTGGCGCCCGACTTCTTTCCAGGCTCCACCTTGTACTCAGCGCGCGCGTTGCGCACGGACCTGACGAGCGCCTGGAGCGAAGCGAACTCTCCCTCTGCCGCCAGATCGGTCGCGAGGCTCACGTCCTCCATCTGTGGCCACGGCGCGAGCATGAGCGAGACGCCCTCATGCGGCAGCCGCTGCCAGAGCTCTTCGGTGATGTAGGGCATGAAGGGGTGGAGGAGACGGAGGCAGCTGTCGAGGACGTATACGAGTGTCCGTCTCGCCTGCTTGGCCTGCGCTGCATCTCCGGAGCTGATGCGCAGCTTCGAGATCTCAATGTACCAGTCGGCGTATTCGTCCCATAAGAAAGCATAGATCGACTGTCCCGCGGGCCCAAAGTCGTAGGCGAGGAGCTGCGAGGTGACCTTGTCGACGAGCTGGTGGCAGCGGGAGATGACCCAGCGCTCGGGAAGCGGCAGCGCCTCCAGCTCGGCGGCGCTCATCGGTCCGACGGCGGCGAGCGCCTGCCGCTCCTCGGCCGGGAGCTCTCTCAGCCCCATGTCGAGAAAGCGCGCCGTGTTCCAGAGCTTGTTTGCAAAGTTGCGGTTTGCCTGGATCTTCTCCATCGCGAGCGGCACGTCCTGGCCGGGCGTCACGCCCGTCACTAGCGAGAGCCGCAGCGCGTCGGTGCCCATCGTCTTGATGGTCTCGATGGGGTCGACGACATTCCCCTTCGTCTTGGACATCTTCTGCCCCTGTCCGTCGCGCACGAGCCCGTGGAGGTAGATTGTGTGGAAGGGCGCGCGCTCCGTGAGCTCGATGCCGAGCATCATCATGCGGGCCACCCAAAAGAAGAGGATGTCGTACCCCGTCTCCATGACCGAGGTCGGGTAGAACTTTGCAAAGTCGGAGGAGGCGCCGGCGTCTCCCGGCCAGCCGACGGTCGCAAACGGCCACAGCCCCGAGCTGAACCACGTGTCGAGCACGTCCTCGTCCTGCTTCAGCACGACGCCCTCCCCCAGCTCAGCCTCCGCCTGCTTGCGCGCCTCGTCAGCATTCTCGGCCACGTAGAACTTGTCGGTGCCCTGCGCATACCAGACTGGGATGCGGTGCCCCCACCAGAGCTGGCGGGAGACGCACCAGTCCTGGATGTTCTCGAGCCAGTTGAAGTAGACCTTCTCGAAGCGGTTGGGGAGGATCTGCGTCTCGCCGCTCCGCACCGCGTTCAGCCCCTTCTCCGCCATGCCGTCCATCTTGACGAACCATTGCGTCGAGACGAGCGGCTCGATGACCTCACCGGAGCGCTCGGAGCGGGGGACGCGCTGCATGTGCGGCTCGGCCTTGATCGTCAGACCCTCCGCGTGCATGTCCGACCACAGACGCTCGCGAGCCACGTAACGGTCGAGGCCTTCATACGCACCGCACTCTCCGTTGAGCGTCGCGTCCTTATTCATGATATTCTGCATCGGCAGCTTGTAGCGCTTACCGATCTCATAATCGTTGATGTCGTGGGCGGGGGTGATCTTGAGCGCGCCCGTGCCAAAGTCCATCTCGACGTACGTGTCCGCGATCACCGGGATCCGACGGCCGAGCATCGGCACCACAACCTCCTTGCCGATCAGGTGCTTGTAGCGCTCGTCCTCTGGGTGTACGCACACAGCCTGGTCTCCCAAGATGGTCTCTGGGCGCGTGGTGGCCACGGGGATGAAGGGATCCTCCCCATCCTTTGCATCTCCCTCATCCGCCAGCGGGTACTTGAAGTAGTACAGCTTGCCCTCCTCCTCCACATAGTCCACTTCGAGGTCGCTCACCGCCGTTCCGAGCTCTGGCGACCAGTTGACCATGTACTCCCCCCTGTAGACGAGCCCGCGTTCGTGGAGAGTGACGAAGGCCTTGTTGACGGCGCCGCAGAGCTCCGGCTGGAGCGTGAAGGCCTCACGGCTCCAGTCGCACGAGGCGCCCAGACGACGGATCTGAGAGGTGATCGCGCCTCCGTATTCAGCCTATGGGAGAAATGGAGTCGAGTGAGAGAAAAAACCGAAAAAAAAATCAAGGTGAGATATGGGAAGAATGGGCTCTGACATATGGGAGAAATGGGTCGAGTGAGAGAAAAAGCGCACCTTCCAATCCCAGACGCGCTCGAGGAACTTCTCGCGGCCGAGATCGACGCGTTCGACGCCCTCGGCGCGGAGGGCGCGCTCGACGAGCATTTGGGTGGCGATGCCAGCATGGTCGGTCCCAGGCAGCCACAGCGTCGGGTGCCCGCGCATCCGGTGGAAACGAGCCATGATGTCCTCGAGGGCGACAAACATGGCGTGGCCCATGTGCAGCCGGCCGGTCACATTCGGCGGAGGCATCGCGATGACGAAGCATTGCTTGGTCTCGTCGCCAGCGGGCTCGAAGAAGCCCGACTGCTCCCACCACTCGTACAGCTTCTCCTCAACCTCCGCCGGGGAGTACTGCTTGGCCATCTCGGTCGAGGTGTCGACTGGCGCTGGGCATTCTGCCTGACGCATCGTCAACTCTCTGCCGCCGCCGCGCGCGCTGAGCAGGGGAGGAGCGGCGCGGCTGGCTCCGAGTGGCCTCGGAATACCATCGCTCGCGCCGTGCAACTCGCAACGCCGCTGACGCCGGTCGCACACGGCAAGCAGCGCCACAGGAGCACTGCCTCTTCGAGCGCTCGCCGAGTGCGCATACCGGCTGCCGGCGGCGAGGCGTTCGGTGACGCGGCGCGCGGCGCCGATGGTCGATGGAAAGAAGGCCGCCGCCGAGCACCCCCGCGCGCACACCAGGATCCCCAACGTGCGCACCATGCAGCGCTTCAGCCTCACCATCTGGTGGAACCTCGTCCCGACCTCCGTTTGGCGGACCTTTCCTGTAACACGAAAGAATTCCACTACCTAATCTATTTAAGCGCAATTGACCCTCCCCTTGACAAACTTAAGAAAGACCTACGTAGAGCCCGAAAAAGAGCGCCGAACTCATCAAAAGCTAGTGGCCGGTTCATTCAATGGCGCCAGGTGCGCGTGCGGTCGTGGTGCCTCGCTGCTCATGCCCGTGATGATGAGTGCTCGCTCTCACCCACCCGCTCCCTCTCCCTCGCAGCTGCTCCAGCCGGAAAGGGTTGGAAGGACATGCGTAATGGCGCCGTGCTCCAATGTGTCGAAGCCGCCACCCTTGGCATGCCGCTCGAGGTGTGGAAGACACGCATGGGCCGCTTCCGCGACGAGTCGACGATGCAAGCTCTGCGCGCGATCCACAGTCAAGGTGGCTGTGCCCTGCCCGCCTCTCTCCTCTCTCCTATCGCTTGCAAGCCTGCTGCTGGACGGGTCACACTCTGCGGACTGCACACTGTGGACTGCACACCTGTGGACTTGCTTGCGCACTGTGGAGCGCGGTGCGAAGCATGCTTGGCCGGGTCGGCAGAAGCATCTCCGCCTGCTTGCACCGGCTGCTATGGCACGCTCACACGCCAAGTCCTCGTGTCGCCGAATTCTTGTGTCATCTTGTGTCAGGTGGCATCGGCTCATTTTGGAAGGGCATCACGCCCAAATTGGTCGAGTCAGCCTCCAAGGGTGCGGTGCTGCTGTACGCCAAAGAGGCGATCGACGATGCATGCGCTGGCGCCGGAATCGGCCCGACTGCCGCTGGCTTTCTCGCTGGTGGCGGTGGCGGCGTCTGTCAAACGGTCGTCATGGGCCCATGCACCTTCTTGGTCACTGCAGTTGTGACGAGTGGCAAGGACACAACGGTCTCCTCGCAGCTCGCGAGGACATGGAAGGAGAAGGGGATTGTGGGCTTCTATCCCGGCGGCGTTGCCATCGCTTTCCGCCAAGCAAGCAACTGGGCCTCCCGCCAAGGCTTCACGCAGGCGGTGCGCAGCAGATACCGCAAGGCGGCGTATGGGGACGAGGCCAAGAAGCTGAGTGTCACGGAGGAGGCGGGCTGTGGTATGCTTGGGGGCATGCTATCCTGCTGGAACCATCCCTTCGAGGTGGCTCGGATTGAGATGCAAGCTCGCGCCGTGGCGGGCGAGTCTTACATGTCGATGACCACCGTCTTTAGGTCGGTCTACGCACAATATGGCATGGAAGGACTCTTCAAGGGGGTCATTCCTCGAATGGGGCTCAACATTTGGCAGACCCTCTTCATGGTCACGGGCGCTGGACTCATCAAGGAGCGATTGGGGCAGTAGAAGCCACGA
>MDSY01015084.1_pt1 | contig 11114 bp, 8 predicted proteins | sample 811131 | NCBI WGS metagenome assembly MDSY01 (sample SAMN05326643, study PRJNA326480) | marine metagenome | isolation source: seawater | place: Atlantic Ocean: South West | collected 2010
AAACAGCCATATTTAGAAGATGTGACATTTTTTGAATTTTACCACTTTTCAATTTCAAACCAAAAGGATTATCAAAATCCTGCCCCATTAATATAAGGCCTCCACGAGGACCTCTTAAAGTTTTATGGGTAGTTGTGGTAGCAACGTGACAATGCGGCATAGGATTGCTTAGGAAACCTGTGGCTATCATTCCTGAGGGATGTGAAATATCCGCTAAAAGAAATGCTCCAACTTCATCTGCAATTTTACGGAATTTTGAATAATCAATGTCACGCGAATAGGCGGAAGCTCCAGCAATAATCATCTTAGGCTTAATCTGTTTTGCCAATATGGAAATATTTTCATAATCTAAACGCCCTGTTTTCTTTTCAACTCCATAAAAATTTGCATCATATAATCGGCCAGAAAAGTTTACGGGTGAACCATGAGTCAAATGGCCTCCATGAGAAAGATCAAATCCTAGAATTTTATCACCTGGCTTTAAAAAAGCATGAAATACTGCTGTATTTGCTTGAGAGCCTGAATGAGGTTGAACATTTGCGTATACTGCCCCAAATAAGTTTTTTGCTCTTTCTATGGCAAGCAGTTCAACTTGATCTACGACCTCACAGCCCCCGTAATAGCGCTTACCTGGGTAACCCTCGGCATATTTATTAGTAAGCACCGAACCGCAAGCTTCAATTACAGATGGACTAGTAAAGTTTTCAGATGCAATCAGCTCAATCCCATTAGATTGTCGATTCTTCTCTTCTTCTATTAAATTAAATATGGTACTGTCTCGTTGCATAAATTTAAAATTATGATGCAAAAATAATCATTTAGACCTCCTTTACAATAACATTTTTATCAAAAAAAAATGATTTATCCAACAGTAATTAACAGCCTCATAACAAGTGTTTATTTTTAAACAGCAAAGCTGAGCGAAAAGTGTATTAATACTATCTTTGTATTGTGCAAAAAGATATAAATATCAAAAATAAACGTGCTCGCTTTGAATATGAGCTCATTGACGAGTATACTGCAGGCATAATATTGACTGGAACCGAGATAAAATCAATTCGGAATAGCAAGGCCTCTATTGCTGAAAGTTTTTGTGAATTTAATCAAAAAGGAGAGCTTTTTACTGTAAATATGCATATTGAAGAATATGCATTTGGTACTCGTTTTAATCATAAACCAAAAGCACAACGTAAACTTCTTTTAAACAAAAAAGAGCTTAATAAACTTCACAAAGAAGTTAAGAATGGTGGTTTAACCATCGTACCATTAAGGCTTTTTATCAACGACAAAGGTTTTGCGAAAATACGTATAGCTCTAGCACGAGGTAAAAAACTTTATGACAAAAGAGAAACAATTAAGGATAGAGAAAATAAAAGAGATTTAGATCGAGTAAAAAAAAAATTTAAAAAGGGAGAATAAAACTTAAAAGTTTAAAAAGTTTATGTCCTATAATAAATATGTATTTTAACAATCAGATTTCTATTATGCAAAATATGACAAATATCACTTTTGGTTCTAAGGCCCTTACTGATATTACAAAACAACTCAATAAAAATCAATATAGTAGTATTTTTATATTAGTTGATACCAATACAAAGAAAAACTGCTTACTAAAATTTATTGATCAAACACGCTTAGATAATCCAACAATAATACTTATGCGTGCTGGAGAAGAAAATAAACACTTACAAACTTGTGAAGAGATCTGGAATCAACTATCTAAATTTGGAGCTGATAGAAATTCAGTTTTGATTAATTTAGGCGGAGGAGTTGTGACAGACCTTGGAGGATTTGTAGCTTGTACATTCAAACGTGGAATTGACTTTTATAATATCCCCACTACCCTTCTCTCAATGGTTGACGCATCTGTTGGAGGGAAAACAGGGATTGATTTAGGGTCATTAAAAAATCAAATTGGAATTATTCGAGAACCTAAACAAGTAATTATTGATACCCAATGGCTAAAAACACTTCCCAAAAATGAACTTAGAAGTGGCTTTGCAGAAATGTTAAAACATGGACTTATTGCGAATCCTTCATACTGGAATGAATTGATAAATATCAAGCAATTGGATGCAATTACTCTATCTAAATTCATAAAATCTTCAGTTGCTATAAAAGAAAAAGTAGTTTTAAAAGATCCTTCAGAAAAAAGCTTAAGAAAAATATTAAATTTTGGTCACACAATGGGCCATGCCATTGAGTCCTATTTTATGACAGACAATAAAAAAGAACGCTTACTTCATGGAGAGGCAATATCAGTTGGAATGATCCTAGAAAGCTTTTTAAGTGTTCATTGCTGTAATTTTCCTGAAAAAGACGCTATAGAAATAAAAAAATGTTTTTCACGTTATTATCCTCATGTAAAAATTAGTAAAACCGATCGTGAAGGAATCTTAAATTTATTACGTCATGACAAAAAAAATAAGGCAGGAAAAATTAATTTTGTGTTACTTGAGAGTATTGGAAAAACCAAAATTGATGTTAAAGTTAAAAAAGAATTATTTTATAAAGCATTTGACTTTTACGATACAGTTTAGGCAGAGTTTCTACTTGCATTGATATTGCCAAATAAGGAGCGTGTCACCATAGCTTCTAAGATTTTAATTTTTTTCTTTTCTTTCTTTTCATCTTTTTTGATAGCTTGTAATTGCATCAAAGCAAATTGTTGTATGGTTAATAATGGCTGAACAATTTCCTCTCTCGCTTTAATAGAAGCTTTACCAGCAGGCTCGTTTTCCATTAAAGACTTGAATTCACTTATTTCTAATAAAACTTTTTTAGCTAAGGCATACTCCTGGTAAATTAATTCCCAAAAAGAGCCAAACTCTTTGTCTTCTTTCATGTATGCTGTAAGCTGAAAAAAAGATTTAGACAAACTCATCATGCTGTTAAAAATCAAAGTTCTAAAAAATCTTGAACTCTTAAAAAGGCCCTTTAATTCGTCAATTTTTCCCTGATCTATAAGATTTTGCAATCCTACTCCTAAGCCAAAAAAGCCTGGTACATTTTGTTTTAGCTGACTCCAGCTTCCAACAAAAGGAATTGCTCTTAAATCTTCAAACTTGAGTGATTTTGATTTTCCACGTTTAGTAGGACGACTTCCGATATTTGCTTTAGCATAATATGGTAAGGTTGACATTCGCTCCAAATAAGGAATGAACATTGGGTGCGCCTTGAAATCTTGATAAGCCCTGTAGCTTTTATCAGCAATACTTACCATCAAAACTCGATCAGCAGTAGAAAGATTGTTTTTTCCAGGATTAAAAATTTGATTTTCTATTCCAGAACTTAATAACTGCTCTAAATTATACTGAGAAGAATCTAATGTTCCAAAATTTGAACTGATTGTTTGCCCTTGGATGGTTAATTGAATATCATCACTTTGGATTGTATCACCCATAGAAGCATAAAACTCATGAGTATTCCCACCACCACGTGCTGGCGGCCCTCCTCTACCGTCAAAGAATGCAATTTGAATTTCAAATTCAGCAGCAAGCTTACTCAAGGCTTCTTTAGCCAGATAAATACTCCAATTTGCCATAAAATATCCTCCATCTTTAGTTCCATCAGAAAAACCAAGCATAATAGTTTGCTTCATTTTTCTTCTTAATAAATGAGCTTTATAAATTGGATCACTAAACAATGCGTACATGACATCTCTTGCTTCTTCTAAGTCAGAAATCGTTTCAAATAAGGGAATAAAATCAACAGTAGGTTCTTTCCAATTGCTCAATCGACACATTGCGAAAAGTTCAAGTATATTTTCTAAAGACTGACAATTACTAATTATATATCGATTACAGCCTCGCTCTCCATTTGTATTTTGGATAATCTGCATGCTTCGAATACTTTCAAGTGTCTGATGAGTAATTTCATCTGAAAAAATATTAGGGGACACATCACCCTCTATCTCAACTAGGGCCTTACAGCGATCAATTGAATTTAAATCTAAATAGTTTTCAGGTAGTCCTTGTGCAACATTTTGAATATCAGGATGGGATACAATTTCCTTGAAAACACCATGATGAACTCGAGAATCTTGACGAATGTCCAAGCTTGCAAAATGTAATCCAAAAAGGCGAACCTTATGAATTATATCCAGCACATCGTTTTTATATAAACCATCATGTTCGTTTTTTATTTTATTAAATATAAATTGTAATTCAGAGCTCAAATATTCAAGTGAGAAACTCTTATTACGATCAGGATAAAATAGTTCGTTAAAAACCATTTCCTCTAATTCTTCTACTCGATTTTCTAAACCTGGAAAAGTTATTTTTCTTTTTAGCTTTCTTAAATCTCTGTAGTAGTTTCTTAAAACCGAAAATTGAAGTCTTTTTGCAGTTTTTAAAGTAATCTCTGGTGTGACAAATGGATTTCCATCTCTATCTCCCCCAGGCCAAAAACCGAAGTCAAAGATAGAATTATCTAAGTCGTTTGAGTCAACTATATTTTCGGCCACATAGCTATAGATTGTACTAGCAGAGTGATAAAATACGTTTTCTAAAAACCAAATTAAACTCACAGCTTCATCGAATGGAGTGGGCTTTTCTTTTTTATAAAAAGGTGTTTTTCCAAGTTGAACTAAAAGCTCTCTAATACTGTCTAAATCATCTTTAGCAATGGCTCTAGTTAGCTCATTCATAATTACTAAAACATTATCAGGATAAAATTGAGTAGGGTGAGCGGTTAACACAATTCTTACTTTAAAGCGTTTTACATAGTTTGAAAGTGCCTTATTGAGCTGCTTGTTGGTTGCCTCTTCTTTCATGTTTCTTAGAGTCCCCCTTCCATGCATGTTATTCACATAGGAAAAACCCGCATCTTCAATTGCATCGAATAATACAACTTGTCTTTCGATATATTGAATAAAATTAAATAATAAGTTTTGCTGTTGATCTTGATCAAGGTCTGGAGCATAAATTTTGAAAAATGAGTTAACAATATCTCCAGGATTAACATTTGATTCAAACTGTTTACGACAATGTTCAGAAAATAATGGTAAAAATAATGAAGTTTGCTTTATAGCTTTAAAAGGAAGAGTTAAAAAAAGGCTATTGTAAATTTGAAATCGAGAAAGTATTTTTTCATTAAATCGATCAATTTTTGGTTTTCGTGCCATTTTTTAGTTTAATTCATTAAAAATTCGATGCATAAGTCTTTTTTTGTCATTGATACTCTCATCTAGTGAAATCATGGTTTCAGTCCTTGAAACCCCATCAACATCATCTATCATGAAAATAATATCCTTAGCATGGTGAGTGTCTCTGGCGCGTACTTTGCAAAACACATTAAATTTTCCAGTTGTAATGTGAGCTACAGTAATAAATGGAACTTCACTTAAAGCCTTTAAAACCTCATCTGTAGCGCTTGTTTTTTCTAAGAAAATTCCAACATATGCAATAAATGAGTATCCTAACTTAACATAGTCAAGGTTTAATGAAGATCCCCTTATAATTCCAGCTTCTTCCATTTTCTTTACTCTAACATGAACTGTTCCTGCTGATATTAATAGGCGCTTGGAAATATCAGTGAATGGAATTCTTGAATTATCAATTAATATGTCTAGAATTTGATGATCAATTTCATCTAGGTTAACCTTACTCATTTAATTGTTTTTATATACTTAACTCTATAAAATTAATAAAAAAAGAGGATAATATTGCGAATTCATCGGGCAAATCAGTAGTTTACTGAAAATAATTTATCGAATTTACTATTTTTGATGATTTTATTTTTAAAATAAGGAATTGAATCACTTGAATCATCAATAGGAAGATCAAAATATCGATGTGCTTTCTGGAAAAGTTTACCACCAAAATCATTAAAGGTAGGAAGAAATATAACTTCACCATCTTTTAACTCTTCAATGTAATGAATTGCTAATTGTTGATTTTTTAAAACCTTTCCATCTACACTAATATTAATATTTGAAACAATTAAATCGACATAATCATCTGTATTTTTTGGAATTTTAAGGTATTCATCTACTGTGAAAACTTTATCATCATTTTTTAGATAATTGATTAAAGCTTTCAAAGCTTTTAAAACAAACTTTCTACATATTTCCCTCTGATAATCGCCTGGATAGTGACCAGCCTCAAAAAGAATTGTTGGAGTTCCCATCCTAGTAAAGGCGTCTCCAACACAATTTGGATTAAATGTATCATCATATCTACCAATTCCTTTCGGTAACTCTTTGCATAAAGTCTTATAAATAGAAGCTATTGCAGACATCGCAATTGTTCTAGCTGGAGTTTTAGATCGCTTTAGATCAGCTGAAGGAGCTAAAAAAGAAAGAGTAGCTGGGCCACCATTAAATCCAGCTCCATAAATAGTTCTTTGACCATGTAGGTTTAATGCATAATCAGGAATGATGCGTTCATAAGCTTTAAGTAATGATTTACTTTCTGGTTGGCTCAACTCAATTGCATCACGATTTAAATCAAATTGATTTGCATTTAATCGAGTATAGGCCTTTGCACCATCTGGATTTAACTGCGGAATTATATAAAAAGTAAAATCATTTAAAATATTCTTTTGATTTGAATCTAAGAGCCAAGGAATAAAATCAAGTAAAGCCTTAGTAGTAGTGCTTTCATTCCCATGCATTTGAGACCATATTAATATCTTTTGTTTTCCTGTTCCTATATTCAATTCATAAATAGGGAGACCATTAACAGAGTGTCCAAGAATATTATAATCTAGGGGTTCATTTTGGTTTTTTAAAAAATCATTCAAATATTCAGGAGGAAAATATCTTTTGTAAATCATTTTAATAATTAATGTACAAATGTAAACAAAGAGAAGTTTACATTTGTGGTTCACAAAAGTAAATTTTTTTCTTGAGAAGACACGTCAGAAGCTAAAGTAAGTATACGTTTGTAACTATATTTAAGAATAGTATAAATAAAAAACTTAAAATCAATTACTTAGCGCGTTTTATTAAAGTAAAAATACAAATAAATAAGACTTGTTAAAATCAATTTACAATTGTATATTGTAATTTTAATTTTAATTTGTTTACAATGTTAAACGCTGATATCTTTCTAAAACGTCTCAAAGAAATTATGGAGAATCACCATTTAAATGCCGCAGGTTTTGCAGAAAAGATTGGTGTCCAAAGATCTTCTATCTCCCACATCCTTTCTAAACGTAACAAACCCAGTTTAGATTTAATTTTGAAAATTCAAAGTGCGTTTGATAATATTACTTTGGATTGGTTATTATTGGGACCGGATCAGGAAAATGTAACACCCCTCCCCTCTTATGGTAAAAATGATACATTAAATACAGCTTTTGACATTAAGGAATCTCCTACAAAACAAGAAATTCAATCAAACGTTGTGAACTCAGAAGAAGTAATTAAAATAATTGAATTGTATCAGGACGGAAGTTTTCGTTTGTTTTTACCTAAATCTTAGTACTTTTGCCGCTTATGCGGCGACTCGTAATTCTTATTTATGTTTTATTCATCTCCTGTTATTCTCTTGAACGTGATTGTAAACCCTTTCAACAAGGTGAATTTGAATTTACCCAAATAATTAATGGAGAGATTAAAAGTTCATATTTCAAAAGAGACTCGATCTTTGAAATAGAACTATTTGAGGGAAAAATAGACACCTCCAGCATTCGTTGGGTTAATGATTGTGAGTGTATTCTAACAAAGTTAAACCCCGATAACAACCAAGAAAAACGTCCAATTCAAATTCGTATAATAAGTACAAAAGATGATACATACACTTTTGATTATTCTCTGGTTGGAGACAGTAAAAACAGGCAACGCGGTAGTATTCAAAAAATTAATTAAGATTGATAACTCCAGATTTAATAATTGCTTTTCTTACTTTGACTTTTCTCGAGATTGTTCTTGGGATTGATAATATCATTTTCATATCAATATTAGCCAATCGCTTTCCAGAGGATAAGCAAAGAAAATTAATTCAAATTGGTCTTTTTCTTGCTATGATGATGCGTATTGCTATGCTATCTGGAATCAGTTGGCTAATTCAGATGAAAACAGCTTTATTTAATGTGAATTTAGATTGGTTCTCTTCTGACATTTCTATCCAAGCTATAATTCTTTTGGCTGGTGGATTATTTTTACTTTACAAAAGCACACTAGAAATCTTTCAAAAAGTGGAAAATATTGAAGAAAATCGAATTAATAAAAATTTAAAAAGTATATCATATGCTCGTGCTTTATTTCAAATTGTTTTAATAGATATCGTATTTTCCTTTGATTCAATATTAACAGCAGTTGGAATGACTAATGGGATTCCTTATGCTTTATGGATTATGATTATTGCTGTAATTGTATCTATTATTATTATGATGAGTTTCGCTGCACCAGTAAGTCGCTACATTAACAAGCATCCTTCCCTCCAAATCCTAGGGCTATCTTTTCTATTATTAATTGGATTTATGCTAATTGCCGAATCCGCTCACTTATCTAATACAACTTTTTTTGGAAGCTCTGTAGGAAGGGTTCCTAAGGGATATCTCTATTTTTCAATTACTTTTTCGCTTGGGATTGAAATGATAAATATGCGGATTCGTAAAAGAAAGAATAATTAAAACTCCATAGTAATTTGAGATTCATCGTCTTTAGAAGGAATAGTCTCATCAGAAGATACTTCAATATCCATATGACTCTTTGGAATAATACTTTCTTTATACTCTAAAGCTTCTTTTAACTCAATTAATTTTATTTTTTTATCAGTAAGCTGATTTCCTGAAGCTTTAAATCCTTTAACTGAAATAAAAGTTTCAACATTAATTTCTAATGGAACTGGCTGACCTTTTCCACGAGGTTTATCAAAAATAATCTTAAGAATAGGACGCCATTCAGTACTTAAATAAATCAGCTTAGACTCTTTTTTAATGAAATTCTCTTCTCTATCAGGATATTCTAAAAGAAATCTTTTAACAAAGTAGCGTTCTTTATTAGGATCATAATAAACAGCAGTTAAGGGTTTTATTGGATTCCATTTTTCAATATGACTTGTATTATCTTCAAAATGTAAACTTAATTCAGGAGATACGGCACGAATAGTACCTTGATTATTTATAATCAAAAGTTTGTCGTCACCCTTAAAGTCACCAAGCAATTCGCCTCTATTTTCGATATTTATACGTCTAATAGTATCATCAAACCATATTTTACGTGGCTTTAGCGTTGAAACTCCTTTTTCTTTCAAATCTACTTTACGTACTGGATATTTAGTCACTGTATTACCCCGAACAGAACGACCTTTGATTTGAAGATCTGTAAAGTCTAATTCCCACTTGAGCTTTTTTATAGAGTTTGAATTTCTTAATATAATCGTAACGATTTCTGCCTCTCCATTTGGGTTCGCGGAAAAGTACAAAACATTTGAATTTGGCTTTGCTTGAGTTAAATCATAGATTTTATCTCGAGTAACACCTGTAACGGCAAAACGTTTTATAAATGTAGTTCCCCCTTTTCCATCTCTGTAAATCATGTTGTAGATAGTACGTTGATCTTTCTTTTTAAAGACTGCTACATGCAGTATATTCTTTCCTACAAAAACCTTACTATCTACCTTTACTACTTGCATTCTACCATCTTGAGTAAATATTATAATATCATCGATATCTGAGCATTCGCAAACAATTTCATCTTTTCGCAATGATGTTCCTATAAAACCTTCTTCTCGATTCACGTAAAGTTTTTGATTACGAACTACAACCTTTTTTGCATCTACATCATCGAAGATTCGAATTTCAGATTTTCGTTTCTTTCCATTACCATATGTTTTTTTAAGGTGGTTAAAATACCGAATAGCAAAATCTATCAAATGTTCTAAATTATTTTTGACTTCGGCAATATCGATTTTAAGGGTTTCAATTTTTTGCTGAGCCTTATCCAAGTCAAATTTGGAAATTCGTTTAATACGAATTTCAGTAAGTTTTATAATATCTTCCTCAGAAATAGAGCGTTTTAGATTACTGACATATGGCTTTAATCCATCATTAATAAATGAAAGCACCTCATCCCAAGACTCAGCCTGTTCAATCTCACGATAAATTTTGTTTTCTATAAAAATTCGCTCAAGAGAAGCATAATGCCATTGGTTCTCCAAGTCATTAAGCTGCACTTTTAATTCCATTTTTAGCAATTGAACAGTATGATCTGTGGAAATTTTAAGCATATCTCCCACTCCCATAAAGTTTGGCTTATTGTCCATAATTAAGCAACCTAAGGGTGAAATGGATGTTTCACATGCTGTAAACGCATATAAGGCATCTATGGTTTTGTCGGGTGAAATATCACTTGGTAAATGGACTAAAATTTCGACTGCCGATGAGGTGTTATCATCTACACGTTTAACCTTAATTTTACCCTGTTCATTTGCTTTAAGAATACTGTCAATAAGAGAAGAGGTATTAGTGCTAAAAGGAATTTCATTAATAACTAAAGTCTTTTTATCTAACTGATTGATACGTGCACGTACTCTAACTTTTCCACCTCTTAAACCTTCATTATAATTTTGTACATCGATAATACCACCAGTTTGAAAATCAGGGTAAAGGTTAAACTTCTTGCCTTTTAGATGCTGGATACTCGCATGAATTAATTCATTAAAATTATGTGGTAAGATTTTAGTTGAAAGTCCTACAGCAATTCCTTCTGCACCTTGAGCTAACAATAAAGGATATTTTACGGGTAAATGTATTGGTTCCTTTTTTCTTCCATCATATGACAATTGCCATTGAGTTACTTTAGGACTAAAAACTACTTCCAATGCAAATTTTGAAAGTCTTGCTTCGATATATCGAGAAGCAGCAGCTCTGTCCCCTGTGAGAATATTCCCCCAGTTTCCTTGCATATCGATTAATAATTCCTTTTGTCCCACCTGGACCATTGCATCACCTATACTTGCATCTCCGTGAGGATGATATTGCATAGTATGTCCAACGATATTAGCCACTTTGTTATATCGCCCATCATCCAAGTCTTTCATGGAATGGAGAATTCTACGTTGTACGGGTTTTAATCCGTCCTCTATAGCTGGAACAGCACGTTCTAAAATAACATATGAGGCATAATCCAAAAACCAATCCTTGTACATGCCTGTAACACGTTT
>MDSY01073597.1_pt1 | contig 11114 bp, 13 predicted proteins | sample 811131 | NCBI WGS metagenome assembly MDSY01 (sample SAMN05326643, study PRJNA326480) | marine metagenome | isolation source: seawater | place: Atlantic Ocean: South West | collected 2010
AATTTTTATGGTGGTGGAGGTGTAGGACTTGCAGATTTTAATAATGACGGCCTTACCGATATATATTTTACTGGTAATTTACTATCACTAAAAACCCTATAATATCTTAATTGTAAGTTATCTTACCTTCAGGGATTCTCTTATCTAAATTTAATGTGTTTCTTACACCATTTGCACTGATGACAACAATGTTGGCTTGTGAATCGAAATTTTCAGTTAGAAGCTTGTTTTGTATGCTAATTGTTTTAATTTCAGGAACATTACAAGCCTCTAATTCACAGAAAATTACGCTGTCCTCTGATAAATTAGCTTTCTCAAGTTTCTGCCCAATAAATTGTATATCAATTGGTTTTTCATTAATTGAAATAGAGAGTTTAGAGTATATATATTTTTCTATGTAATTTTCTTTATTTTCAATTGGAGAATTCTTCTGAAAATATAAACTTTGATACTCAAAAAGAGATTCCTCTAGGTCATTTACAAAAAGTTTAATTCGAATAAATAGTTCTTCGTTTTCTGGATTGTGTTTTACGGATGTATAACTTAAGTAAAATTCATGAGCTTCGAGATCATGAGAAAAAATGATAGTTAAAAATAGAATTAACACAGTCTTAAAATTCATTATTTAGATGAGTTTATAAGCCATACTTATCGATAAGATAGATTAGGCCTGCTATAGAAGCAGTTCCTAATTCAAGCTCACGTGGGTGAACGCTTGAAAACACGTCATTTGGGGAGTGATGTAAATCGAACATGCGTTGTGAATCTGGAATAAATCCAATTGTAGGGGTTCCTAATGCTTTGTGTAAAGGATTTATATCTACACCTCCCCCTCCTTTTTTGATAAAATTGATTGTGTTCTCGTCAAAATAAGGCAACCATGATCTAAATTTTTCGATGGTACTATCATCAGCAGTAACTCCAAACCCGCGTGGTGCAAATGCACCAGCATCACTTTCAAGAGCAATTAGATGGTTCTCCATATTTTTCTTTGCTAACTCCGCATATTTTAGACCACCTCGAGTACCATTTTCTTCATTCATAAACATAACTGCTCTTATTGTATGCCGTGGAATAATCCCTAGTTTTTGGAACAGACGAAGTACCTGAATTGACTGCATGCATCCAGAACCGTCATCATGTGCCCCATGTCCTACATCCCAAGAATCTATATGGCCACCAATCGTAATGATTTTATTGGGAAACTCTGTCCCGGTGAGTTCTCCAATTACATTATGAGATGGGGCATCCTTCAGCGTCCTACAATTCATTTTCATAAATAGCTCAGTATTTGGGTTTTTCTTTAATGCACTAATCAAGCGATCTGCAGATTTAACCCCCAATGCAGCGGCTGGTATTTTAGTTATTCCGTCTTTGTACTTTGTAGCTCCGGTGTGAGGAACATCATCAAAAGCTGTTCCAACAGACCTTATTACAACCCCAATAGCTCCGTATTTTGCAGCCATTGACGGCCCTTCAGCACGTTGATCAACTGCACCTCCGTAAGCAGAACCTGTTGTGATTAAACGTTGATCAGTGGGACGATTAAAAAAAACAATTTTCCCTTCGATATTTACACGTCCTAATAATTCTAAATCTTCAAGTCTTTGAACTTCTACAATCTTAGCTCTGATTCCATCTTTAGGTGTTGGAACTGACATTCCTAGAGCTAGTACAGATAAATCTTCTTTTGAATCTACTATCATTGCAACTTCTTTATCTCCGCGCTTCCAATTAGGAACAAACAAGTCTTGTTTGTATACTTTATCAAAACTATAGTTATTCATAACCTTTTCGGTCCAATTCACAGCTTTAGCAGCACCCTCTGACCCACTTAATCGGTGACCTATTTTATTGCTAAGATGATCCAGTAATGCGTAGGTTTCTCTAGTTGTTAATGCCTCATCAAAAAATTGTTTTATAATTTTTTTGTCTTCTAAGTTCAATTCTGGGTGCTCATTATTTTTTTGTTCACAACTAATTAAGAATAAGCAAATTAAAATTAGGACAGTGGAAATACTGAAAACAAACTTTTTCATTTTTAATAGATTTAATTTTTAATACTTCTAAGATATAGATTTTAGCTATGTATGTCGGATTTAGCTACTTATTATATACTTCTTTAATTAAGCTATTAATTAAATATATATTTAACTCATCATAATGCTCTTCATTAGAATCATCTATTAATAAATTTTCACTTAAACCAAATAATTCTCCTATCGTATCAAATTGTTCTAAAACATAATGAGAATGTATTCCACTTTTAACTTTTAAATCAATTTGATTTTTAAACTTCTCAAGTTTATGAAAGGTTTCGCTGTCCATAATTTTTATTATTAAGTTTTAAAGAATTTGCCGTGAAGTTACAAACCCTTTTGTCAATACTAAAAAATAATCCTCTGAAGAATTTTAGCCCCGTTTTTCTTACTTATTTTACTGAAAAAGATATTCCATGGTCTAACCAGTCCTAGTAGATTATGACAATATCTAAATCATTAATTAAAATAAAAGCCGTGGTGTTTTTTGAATATATTCTTTATAGCCTTTGAGATGACCCCATTTTTTATCTCCACTTTCTTCCAAGAGGTTTACTCCACTCACATATACTAAAAGGACGTAGGTAAAAATTGGTGAAATTAATGTAACGTATTGTAAGTTGGAAAGTGATGAAAAAGAGATGATTGAAATACCCGTCCAAATTGAAATTTCACCTAAATAATTTGGATGTCTTGAGTAGGCCCAGAGCCCTGTAGTGATGAAATTATTTTTATTTTTTGGGTTTTTCTTGAATTTTGTCTTTTGAATATCAGCAACCACCTCTATAAAAAAACCTACTACAAAAAATGTTAATCCTAAAAAAAACAAATTATTTATAACGACACCATTATTACTTGAAATTCCAGTTAATGCACAAAGTGAACAAATAGAAACCCAAGTCGCCTGAAGTGTCCAGGTCATAAAAAATTTAGTTGCAGATGGTTTAATGCTTCCAAATCTCTTATCCTCTCCATCCTTTTGGATTCTTAAAAATAAAAACATCCCTAATCTTATTGCCCATATAAAAATCAAAAATGATAAGACAAGATTACCAATATTAAATCCATGAGTTATATAATTATTAATGTATACATAACTGACTATTGATATATAATTGATACTTCCGGAAATATCATAAAATTTTTCAGTTTGATAAAAATATGCTGGGAAAAACAAAGTCCATTGTAATAAAAAGGAAATTATTACAATATGAGTAATTAGTTCATTTTGAATAAATAAAGTTAAAGAATAGGTAATTGAAAAAGCTAATAATGAAATAAGCGCATAACGAAAAGAATCTTTCATGTTATAAAGAAACAAAATCTAAGAGAATTATAAGCTCCTGAAATTAATGAAGATGATTATAAAGTTGGTTTAATAAAAAACCCTCCATTTGGGAGGGTTAAAATGTTAAGTGTCAAAAATTATCTTTCTGATAGAACCAAACTTAAAACCTGACTTCTTTTTATAGTCCTTAAATCGGTAATTTTCTTCATAGTTGCTTTCATACTTTTGCCCATTGGGTTTGTTTGATCCATCATGTCATAAATATCTGACATATCATTAAAAAATCTTGCGACGACATAATCAGAACCTTCAAGATTATTATTACTTGGTGTTATGACTTTATGGAGCCCCCAACCTTTTAAATACCTGTTAGATTTTTGCATAGGTAAAAAAGTTTTTAATTCCATCTGCTCATAATCATAAAAATCAATAGGGTCGACCATCATCCAATCCAATACAACGTATTTTGCCGGTTCTTGGTCAGCCGATGGGACAAATCCACCTTTATAAGAAACAGTCATTAACCCTGATTTGACAACCCTGTCTCCCCATTTTTTTCTGACCATAGAAAGTTCACTTTCAGAAAAATTATTTCCATTTCCACCACTCATATTTGCAGATTTGTCAGGGTCTTGTAAGTGAGCATAAACAAAAGTTGTATGATTCTCTCTAAAGCCAGGATTTTCTAATCTCCACATATCCCAGCCAATTTTATTTCCATTATCAATGGCTGCTTTATGTCCTTTTGAAAAATATTCTTTTTCACTATTAATATGGGCTTGTGCATCTTCGTTTTTTACAGTAACATAATGAAGATTAACGTACATTCTTTGTTGAGCATAAGAAAAATTTATGCATAAAACAAAGAGTAGAATTATTGTTTTTTTCATTTTAATTGATTTATGGTTTATAATGAATTAAGATAATAAGAGTCTTTTAATTTAATAAAGATTATATACCGTTAATTTATATAAACTTCACTTTGGAGAGTATTTATATTAGTTTTTAAGCATTTTTTTTAATCCCATTTTTTTTATCTCCTTTCTTTTTAATAAAACGATATTATCATCTTTCAAGGAATAAAATGTATAATTAATTTTAAATTTAGGAGGTGTTCTTTCTGAATGTTCAGATGCTTTTTCCGCGGGATAAAATTTGGCAATTGGTTTTAATAAATATTTAAAACCATTATTTTCGAGTAATATTCTAAACCAACTATTACCATGTGTAATCCAAGATTCCTTATTTTCTAAAAGTAAAATTTCATTTTTAGGATAAGTAAAAAAATTAGGTACAACCTGTAAACGCGTATAATCATCAAATACGTCATACTTGACCTTGATTTTTTTTCCATTGAGAATTGTTGGTATAAATTCATTATGATAAAATTTTGACCCAGTAATATTTAATATCCAGATTTTATTACTTTTATCATGCTTAATTTGAGTATTTACACTTTCTATATCAGAGCTTCCATAGGTACTAGCCGAAGGTTGTTGGCAGTTAATAAAAAATGGGGGAAAAATAATAAAATTCTCATATATTGATTTAGGTTTAATGATCTACTAATATAGAAAACTTAACAATATCACTTATTCCTTGATTTCTTCCTTCTCTTAATAAAGAGGATGTGCTGGTGATTTAGACAATGTATAATAAGATCATCAAGTAATGCAAAACTGAGCCTGTTAAAACAAAAAGATGCCAGATAGAATGGAAATACTTAATCTTATCAAGGGTATAAAAAATAATTCCAAAAGTATAGCATAGCCCCCCAATAATCAATAATAATTCAGCCTTAGGATCTAACAGTTCAAACAATAGGTTAATCTCAAAAACAATTAACCAACCCATCGATACATATAATAAAAGAGAGATAATTTTAAATCTCCCTGTAAAAAAAAGTTTTTTTAATGTTCCAATTATTGATAAGGTCAGCACTACAATAAAAATATTAATGCCTGAATATTCATAGAGTGTTATTAAACATACAGGTGCATAAGACCCTAAAATGAGATAATAGATGCTTATATGGTCAAGAATCTGGAATCTCTTTTTAAGCTTAGGATTAGTAACAAAATGATAAACTGATGAAGATGAATAGACAAGCAATAGGCCAAAAGAAAATAATATAATAGACAGTGTGCTTAGGCTAGTAAATTTATTATCAAAATAAAATAATATCGGGACCCCCAAAACTGTAAGAATGACACCTATAAAATGTGTTAAACCATTCCAAAACTCTTCGTTTTTGTAATCTTTTAAACCAATAAATTGCATACATTCAAATGTATAATAATTGTGCAAAAAAGGATTAGAAATGTCTGAACTTATCGAATAAGTGCTAATACTGTAAATATATTTTTCATTCTTATTGATTTTTTATTAATACGCAAAATATAAAAAACATTAAAATATGAATATGCCCTTAATTTAGAAACTATTTTTTAGCATAACCACCAATACTGGTTCTATAATCAAACTCTATTAACTCACCTTCAGAATTATCCATTGATTTGTCAAAACCTATATCAAGAAAAAATTGTTTTAATTCGTCTGTAACTGGTCCAAGTACAGTAACACCTTCAAATTTGTATCTAGCAAATACTTCTGGTAATCTATCTTTAAGGTCTCCCTCCGTAATTCTTTTATCGTGGTGCATTAATCCTTTCCAATTTGTATAAGATTCATACATAGTTACACGAGATCTGTCTTCATTCATAAAAAATCTCCAAGAGGTTGTTAAAGGCTCAGACTCAATAACCATTTTTGACCAAGCGTCATTCCATTCTTCTAAGTTAACTTCAGCACCTTGGTTAATAGACCATTCGACTAGAACTATTAAATCTTCATTTTGAGCATCACTAACAATAATAGATTCATTATTAGTTTGATTGTTTACACAAGAGAAAGTAATTAAGGAAAGAATTAATATATATATGTTTTTCATTTTAATTGATTTATGATTAGTAAACTACTAATATAGAAAACTATAAAATATCTCTAGTCCTTTTTTTTCTTCCTTAACTTAAGAAAATAGAATATGAAGAGGATATAAAAATCATGTTAGAATTGACAAATAAGTTAATTACTTAAAATATACTTTAGCTAAAACAAAGTAAAAACGTGAAGTTTAACTTACATAAATGTCTTGAGATAATAGAACCTTTATTTTATTTACATTTTTTTAAAAATAAACCATGGTGTTTTTCTAAAAACCCATGCCGCAAACCTCCATCTTTTGGTTATGTATACAATACGTTTTTTCCTTTTAATTGCTTTTATAATTTGAACAGCAGCTTTTTCTTTGGTAGATGTCCAAAACATTTCCTTCCCCTGAAGCATTGGAGTTCTGACAAAACCTGGTCTTATATCTGTGACATCAATATTTGACTTACTATGGGCTGCCCTTTGAGACATGCCTTCCAAATAACTTGCTTGGTATGCTTTTGATGCATGGTAAGCAGGGGCTAATCCACCTCCTCTTTGTGATGCGACGGAAGAAATATTTGCTAAATGACCATAGCCTTGTTTCTCAAAAAAAAGCATTCCCCAATTTACCAAATTAGTAAATGCAATTACATTCAATTTGTTAATTTGATCTTCCAAATCAAAATCTAGTTTTAAATTTATTGTACCCCTACCTGCACTTATAATAAATAAATCTAATCCCCCCAATTGTTTAGTTAATTTTTCTATATCCTTCAATGCATATGACTTAGTGCAGTCAGAGGTTACATAGTGAATTTGTTCAGGGTGTTCCTTTTGTAATTTCAAAAGCAGTCCATCTCTCCTGCCTGTTATCCCAACAGAATAATTGTATTTGACCAATTCTCGGACAAGTGCCTTGCCTATTCCTGAACTTGCACCAACAATTATTGCTTTTTTAGATTTATTCATGATAATTCAATTTATTGGCATTTGAAATGATTTGTTATTTAAATCAATACTTCTGTAGCTATATTTAATATGTAGTTTCATCAAAAGGTATATATAAAATACCATAAGTGTTATACCAAAAGGATAAAAATTACGCGTACTGGAATCATATTCTATTTATAAATTAGCCTCTAAAATTTTTTAAAACTAAAAGATAATCCTGCTCTATTTTCTAATCGTTTCAAAAGAAAGTCACCCATTGCTATTGATGGAGTTAAAACACCACTTACATCTGAGAGATTATCCTTAGCTAAACAAACAGAAACTTCACCAAGCATCTTTGATGTTGATCCATAACCAGGATCCATATCTCCAGTTACTTTCCCTAAAACTTTAGAACCGTCTTGTAGAGTTGTATAAAATCTCAAATTATAAAATCCATTTTCACGTTTTTCTTTTGTTGGTCCATCACCTGGTTTGGGTAAGATTTTATTTACAATTTTCTTAAGAAAAGATTCTGGTTTCGCTGTCATTATTAATAATGGAAGAGCCGTTAAATATCCTTTAATCTTTCCTTTTAGACCTTTTCCACTAATAATAGCCTCGTCATAACGAAAGTCTTTTCCGTAAATATATCCGCTCAACGCATTCGAACGACGAACAACTTTGGTGTTGACACCAGCCATAACAAAAGGTCCTATCCAGCTTTTTGAAACTTCGTCGTATACAACGCTATTTAAATCTCGAACATCATCTCCCTTAGATTTTTCGATTGGATTTAGTCCATAAGGATTAGTTAGAACTTTATATATTTCCTTATCAAGAAAAGCCTGTTCCAAAACTTTAGTCAAACTAGCATATGTTCCTCCACTAATACCTCCTTTGATACCAGCCACTCGCATTTGTATTTTATTTGCTAGCTGTCCCGTTTGGGCTTGTGATTCTTTTTGAGTGTAATAAACTCCCATATCTGAGGGAATAGAATCAAAACCACAGGTATGAACAATTTTAACTCCATTTATTTTTGCAGTCTCATGGTGTTGATCTATCATTTTTCGCATCCACTGTACTTCTCCTGAAAGATCACAATAATCTGTTCCGTGATTAACACATGAAGACACAAGTTTAGAGCCATATATTGCGTAAGGACCTACAGTGGTACAAATAACTTTAGTTCTAATTATCATTTCTTTTAAACTAACCTCGTCATTACCGTCTGCAATAATTATGGGTATTGAATTATCTGCTTCTTCTAAACGAACTTGATTTAACTTTTGTTTATTGCGTCCTGCCATAGCCCATTTAAGATCGTCATCTGTACCATAGTTTTGAAATAAATAAGCAACCACTAATCTTCCAGTAAATCCGGATGCACCCCAAACAATTATATCAAATTCTTTATTTCTTTTCATGTTATAAATGTATAAAAAAATCTATCCCAAGAGCTTAAAGAACTACCCTCGCTATTACATCTTTCTTCTTGAAAAATGAAATAACATAGACAAGTACACAATCGTATTTCAAACGTCACAAATAGTCACAATTAATTATAGCACCCGCTTTATACCATCACCCTGATCAACTATTGGACATTATTATTGTATAAAGTTTAATAACCCAAATAAAAATAGCTCTGGAATTATAACTAAATTAGTTAATATTAAGGAAATCAAATATTAAATTCTTATATTTAAAATTATGGAAAATATTGCTATTCTAGCTCAGCTCATCATTGCAATTTCAATTCTAATTGTTTGGGTATTTCGCTTTGATAATATCGTTGTCGAATTCAAACAATATAATTTATCTGACCTAATTAGAAGTATGGTAGGTGCCTCAAAAATCTCTTTAGCAACATTATTGATTGTTGGGATTTTTTATAAAGAGGTAGTATTTATTTCAGCTATACTAATGGCTTTTTTGATGGTCTGTGCTCAAATTGCGCATATTAAAGTAAAGAACCCCTTATCAAAATATATCCCCTCTTTTCTACTTTTAATATTGTCACTATTCGTAGCTGCGGTCGACTTCGGCTTGCTATAAATTATGAAATTAACCCTAATTCTCATCCTCATTTCTGGGGTTTCATTTATTATTTATGGAATCTCCTCTTTTTTTTCTGAAAAGATGATAATGGAATATGAGCGATGGGGTTATCCTAAACAGCGTCTTTTAATTGGAGGACTTCAATTTCTTGGCGGTTTAGGTCTACTCGTTGGTTTATATTTCAAGCCACTTATACCTTTGTCTTCAGCCTCTCTATTGTTATTTATGCTTTCTGCAATTGGTGTTCGTATAAAAATTAAAGATCAGCCCTTAATGATGCTTCCTGCAATTTTTTACGCTACAATAAACTTTATAGTTTTAATAAATTATACTTTTTAAAACTATAATGCTATTGCTTAAATAAAAATGCTGCTAAAGTTTGTTAGTAATTCCAATTAAACAAAAAAGATAAGTTTTCTCATTTATTTATTAGAGGTTTTTTTAGAGTTAGGATTGTATTTAAGAAATAATCCTGCCCAAATTACCTTGGATAAGGCATTGATATAAGGCATTAAAGCAATCAGAGTTCCACTAATGATAAAAAAGATATTGAGGGGTTTGTCAACCATTCCTATAAGTGAAAGAAACATATAAACTGTAATGCTTAAAGCCACTCCTAAGCCATAGGAGACATACATTGACCCATAAAAAAAACCTGTTTCAATTTTAAAGTTGAGTTGACAAGCAGCACAGCTTTCATTTACCTTATTTAAGTTTCTCAGTTGATAAGGGTGTCCAACCAATAGACTCCCCTCTCGACATCTTGGACACTTTAAAAAGAGAATGGATTGTATTTTTCTCATTTCTTTTTATCGAAAACCAATAAAGCATTCCATATCGCGAAAGTAAGTAAGAAAGATACTGGAATTATAAAATAATAAGAATCTGGAACAAAATTTATCACCTCTAATTCATGTAGCCCATGAGTAAGACCAATCAGCATATTTATATACAAAATTATTGCAGCTCTAGTCTTGTATTTTCCCATGCCCCAAAGTTAAAATAAATAAAAGCTAAAGGTTCTGTTTTCAAATTAAAATATCACGAAATAAAAATTTAATAGCGATAGTCTTATTTTAGGGGTAGGTCAATTCTTAGAAAGATAAATGTTAAATAATTTAGCTTCTGTAACTTATTCTTATATTAGTCGAAACCATAAAAAAAACTTATTCCATGACACAGGACTATATTGTAATAGGTGGAGGCTCAGCAGGCTCAGTACTTACCAATCGTTTAAGTGAAGATTCTTCGAATAAGGTATTAGTGCTAGAAGCAGGTAGGCCCGATTATACCTGGGACTTTAGAATTCACATGCCTGCAGCATTGACTTATTTACTTACCGGAACAAATTATAATTGGGGCTATACTTCAGATCCAGAACCCTTTATGTATAATCGAAAAATAGCTCAGCCTAGAGGGAAAGTTTTAGGTGGTTGTAGTTCTATAAATGGTATGATATGGATTCGTGGTAATGCAATGGATTTTGATAAATGGGCGAATGACGATGGACTAGATTCTTGGGATTATGCACACTGCTTACCCTATTTCAAAAAAGTTGAAAATAGACTTATTGGTGGAGATGACTATAGAGGGGATAAAGGAAATTTAAAATTAACCACCCCTAAATGTGACAATCCACTTTTTGATGCTTTTTTTAATTCTGTTCAAGAAGCTGGTTATCCTTTAACCGAGGATGTTAACGGGTATAAGCAAGAAGGATTTGGTAAGTTTGACCAGACTATCCATAATTCTAGACGATTGAATGCTGCTCGTGCATATATACACCCCATAAAATACCGTAAAAACCTTAATGTGGTAACACAAGCTATGGTAATGCGTATTCTTTTTGATGGGAATACAGC
>MDSY01102881.1_pt1 | contig 11114 bp, 3 predicted proteins | sample 811131 | NCBI WGS metagenome assembly MDSY01 (sample SAMN05326643, study PRJNA326480) | marine metagenome | isolation source: seawater | place: Atlantic Ocean: South West | collected 2010
ACGCCAACACCGACGCCGACGCCAACACCGACGCCAACACCGACGCCAACACCGACGCCAACACCGACGCCAACACTCGCTGAAGAGCCTGATGATGAATCAAAAGAAATTCAGCCAGCAGTGATAAAAAAGGGAGAGGATATAGATGAAAAGATTGATCAGACCGAAGAAAATATTGATGAAGTGGAAGATAAGATAGAAGATCTTAAGAACGAAGTTGAAGAATTAACAGAAGATAGAGAAGAATTAGAAGAGGATCATGAGATTAATGAAGCTGAAAAGATTAAAGAGGTAAATGAAGAGATACAAAGAAAGGAAGCGAAGAAAAAAGAAGTACAGGATAAGATACGAGAAGCAAAGGAAAAAATGATGAAACAGAAAGAAAAGAAAGATGATACAAAAGAGATAAAACGAATTGGTTTTAAAGAAATGATGGAGGAAAGACGAATACTTAATTTATCACAGAACGAATTTGCGATGTATAATGTCGATTGGTTTAATATTTGTTGTGGGATAGAAACATATGATGAATTATATGAATATCAGGTGGTCGAAGAGATAAAACAAAAAGGAATACGTATCGATACTGAAGAGATCGTAAAGAAAATAAAACTTGTACTGAATGATGAGAAAGAGAGTAAATTATTTAAACGAATGATAAAATCGCGAATATTGAGTTGTTCTGAGATGGAAGAGCCTAGTTTATACGAGTCAATATTTAGTGATACATTGGCATCTTTTAAGGAATGTGATAAGAGAGACGACGAATCTGTATTATATTTGTATGATGAATACAAGGCATTTTTGAATCGTAAATTGGCGGTACCAATGAATCGTATGGATAGGACGTTAATATTGATATTTTGTGAAACCCGTCAAGAGTTATTATCAAAATATATTGGTTTGGAATTATTACGAAGAAAACAGATAGAAATGAATGAAAAATCCCATATTAAGAAGGTATTAGATAATATCATGAAAGATGATAAAGATATAATCGCTGAGAATGATAAGAGATTGGAGGAGATGAAAGACAACGAATATGAAGAATATAGGAAAGCTGAAATGGATAAATTGGATAAGAGACATGATATGAAGAGGATGGCAAAGGAAAAAGAGATGAAGGATAAAAGGGATAAGATTATGAAATTAGAAAAGAAGAAAGATAAATTAGAGGGAACACTCGATTCATATGAATTGGCTGCGAATAAAAAAGACAAAAGAAACGAAGATCTAAAAATAATGAAGATGAATGAAGTCGAAAGAAAGCAGGAGATGGAACGAGAGCTTGCTGAGATCGAAGAACGAGGAGACAAGGTATCAGTTGACGATCGAGGTATTATTCAAACGATAAAAAGTATGGTTCAAGAGAAAGAGGAAGAGGTTGAAGAACGAAGGTCAGATGAAGATTTTAGTCTCGAACTGACGGAAGAAGAAAAACAAGCAATAAAACAGAAAGGAGGAATGAAGGATAAAGAAATATATGGTTATTCACCCGAGGCGATCGATAAAATATGTAAAAAAATAAATGATACAAGACAAGTCCATAGGAACGATGTCGAAGTAATGGATGAGTGTAAATTTTAATTATATGGAGAAATTAAAGTCTTCATCATTACAATAATCATCTTCTTCTTGATTGACATCATCTAGAAGTGAGTGTATATTGTTATCAGTAACTTCTATAAAATCATCTTGGGTAAGATTGATATCTTTCATTTCATGAATAAGTTTATCTTCATCGAGAAGAATATTACATAATCCTGTTCCAGCGTGAATGGTTTGACCCATCATAATATTACTTGAGACTCCATTTAATTTATCTTTTTCACCGAATATGCTTGCTTTGATGAGTTGATCAGTCGTATCTTCGAAAGAGCATTTTGCGAGTGGTCCAATATCCCCTCGATTGATACCTTGACGATTGATGGATGTTAGATAACCTTTATTTGTCATGATATCGCATAGAAGATTGATATGCTTTGCGTTGATGTAGGAGGCATCACTCATAACACTTGTGATTTCTTCAATGAGCATATTTCTGGCTGCTTCAATCCCTAGGACATCATATATTTCGATGATATCATTTGAGTATGTATTTTCGGGATCAACATATTCTGAATTAAATATATTGAGAAGATTGACACCATCTGTTTCAAGAATCCATGATTTATGAGGAACAATTTCATGATTTTCTTTAATGTATGTTTTTTTCTCAGACATTACAATATTGGTGATATTTTTAATCCCTTTAATGACAACATTATTGAGAATATCTTCTTGTATTGACTTAAAAATTGAGATAATATCCGTTTGATCTTCGAGACCATTTTGGAATGGATCAATATCACCTTGGATATCTGCTTTAATGGAGACGCGACCAATTAATTCTTTTGAATTATCATCTGAGTATACAAAGTTAAGTTTATCAATATCATAGTCCATAAGAGCAAGATAGATATCTTCCATTACAATTCCATTTTCCATCATAATTTCTTTATTAAAAGTGAAACGAATGATCCATGGTGATGTTTCTTCATAATTAAAATCTTCTCCATTTTGTATGGATAGGAAATCATTATATATTTCTAGAATACCTTTATCTTCTTCAATATCTGTTTGATAGATGGTATTTTTTGGGTCATAGAAGATTTGACTTTTGATGATAATATCTTTAATTACAGTATATTCGAGTTTATTCTTGACATATTGAGATTTACTTTGATTGGATGAGAATGTATCTTTAAGATGGATGGTGGTAGATGGTGATTTAAGATTTTTGGTGACACCAAGAAGTTCAGTAAGACGAGGAATACCTCGAGTCACATTTGATTTTGCGCTTACACCGGCATAATGAAAGGTATTAAGAGTCATTTGAGTGGCTGGTTCACCGATACTTTGAGCCGCGACAGCTCCAACCATTTCACCTGGGCTGATCCTTGATTTTTCGAAAAGATATTCGATGAGAGTTATTACTTGTGTGTATTCATTTTCTTGGATTTGAAAATCATTGATTAGAATTTTCGGATGAAGATGGATATCTACAAGTGTATGAATTAGATGATTATTTTGGAATGTATTCGAAACGATTAATTTATTTTTTAATCGATTATTTTGATCGATAATATTGAGAGGAGACATATTTGACAATTTTTTCTTCCTACGACATTCATTCTTTAGGATACGATGAATATGTATTGGGACATTAACATTATTTTCTATATCTTTAGTGTGATTGAATATATCTTCTTTGTATTGGATTATTTCAAGAAATGAATCATCTAATTTTTTCTGAAACTTTTTTGTTTTCTTCATTTTTTGGATTGCTTCTTTAGTTAGTAATTTTTTCCATTCTGTTTTCTTGTCAAAGAGGAATACTTTGATAAGTTTTTCTGTATCCATGTTCATGATCCGAAGAGATTGAGATTCAACTGAACAAGAATCCATCGCATCAATACCATATATAAATTGAACGATACATCCTGAGTTATTCCTTACAGAGAAGTCATAATCAACCTTAAGATCTTCCATTGATTTCATTAATTTCCTTTGAATATAACCAGTTGCTGATGTTTTAACAGCAGTATCAATAAGTCCTTCCCTTCCACCCATTGCATGAAAGAAGTATTCTTGTGGGGTTTGACCTGAGATGAAAGAATTTTCAACGAAACCTCTTGCTTCTGATGAATCATCAAATTTGTTATAATGAGGTAATGTTCTATCGATATAACCATATGGTATCCTTTTACCATCAACATTTTGTTGACCAAGACAGGCGACGATTTGAGCAACATTTGTTGATTTACCTTTTGATCCACAATTAACCATATTTGTGACTCTATTTTTTTGGTCAAGATTTTCAAGACCAATATTTCCGGTTTGTTTAATTGTATTATTGAGAAGACCATTTACTTTTCCTTCAAAGTATTCATTATTTGTTTGACCTGAGAAATTTTCGAAAATACCAAGATGGATTTCTTGAAGAACTTTATCAATTTTAAGTTTATTTTCTTGGATGACATCATTAATTTTCGTATATGTATTTTCATCAGCAACCATATCACCAATCCCTACACTGAATCCTTCAATAAGAAGGAAGTATGATGTTATTTTTTGTAGATCATCAATAAAATCTTTTGTCCTTTCTGGGCCTAGATCATTATAGATGGTATGGATCAGACCTTTTGAAGTCTTTGTGAAGATTGATTTATCAAGACCACCTGATATAATTTTTCCATTCTTGATGATAACTTTATTTAATTTATCATTTTTTTGTTTATCATAGGCATCGTTTTCCATAGTCAGATTAATATTTTTTGGAATGATGTAGGATAGGATATCCTTACCCGACCAATAGGGAATTTCTTGATTGGATAGATTAATTTTGATGGATGGTTCTGGTATCAATCCATTGAATGTACTTAAATTACAGATAAGATTCATTACTTGATTCTTTGTAAAATATGACGTTTCAACATCTGTTGATGAGATATCTTCACTTGTTTTTTGAATTGGATAGATATTGGTATTATTGGAGAAATAATATGAATTATCTGATACTGATTTATATTGAATCGTTTCTCCTTTTGTTAATTTATTAATCCCTAGAAGAGTATCTTGAACGATCGTAATGATTGGCTTATTTTCCCTTGGGGATATAATTTGATACTTCACGGACGCAATATTCATTAATTCAGAGACAGTTGCGATTGATTGTGGAGCATGCATATTCATTTCATCACCATCAAAATCCGCATTATACGGAGGAGTTACACTTACATTGAGACGAAATGTATTACCTTTCATAACTCTTACACGATGACCCATCATACTCATTTTATGAAGAGAGGGTTGTCGATTGAATAGTACATGATCACCATCAATAAGATGACGATGAACAATATCTCCATGTTCAATTTCAATTGTATTGATATTATTTTCTGTGATTGTTTTTTTGATACCATTTTGTTCAATTAACTTAATTCCTGGATATTTATCGATTCCATTAAGAAGAAGTTTTGATAATTTATCAATATTATAATCATTTACAATTTCTGGATAAGTTAAATTTTGAGCAATTGTAATCGGAACACCTAATTCATCCAATTCAATATTAGGATCTGGAGTAATAACACTTCTACCTGAATAATCAACCCTTTTACCCATTAGATTGTTACGAATACGTCCATCCTTGCCCTTTAGACGTTGTCTAATTGCTTTAAGAGCTCTCCCTGAACGATGGACTGCTTGAGCGACACCAGGAATTTCATTATCTACGAGAGTCGCAATATGATATTGAACAACCTTTGTCCAATCATTAATAACTTCAATTCGACTATTACTTTCTATTTTTTGTTTAAGAGTATTATTACTTTTAATAATATCACATAATTTATGAGTTAAATCATCATCCATCCTCTGTGAATCATCTTGTTTTACAGAAGGACGAACAGCTGGAGGAGGAATTGGAAAAACCGAACAGATAAGCCATTCTGGACGACACCATAATTCTGAGAATCCTAGGATATTAATATCTTCATCAGTCATCCTTTCAAATATTTCTTTTACTTTTTCTGTAAGAAGTAATTGTGTTTTAACAGATTTATCAACATCAAGTTTATTCCATACAGCGAAGATTCCATCCATACCTTCAAGTTTAAGTTTATCAGGTTGTTTTGCACCACATCCGTCATCTGTTTCTTGACCACAACGTGTAATCTTCTGTGATAGATTATAAATTTCATTCCAACGATACTTATTTGATTTCTTCATTAGATTTTTGATTGTGGATGATTCCTTATTTACCAGTAACTTTGAGCATTGAATACATGTACATTTTAGAATTTTCAGAATTAAAGAAATAAATTGATAATGATAAATAGGTCTTGCTAATTCAATATGTCCAAAATGACCTGGACAATTCATATTATTTTGACCACAAGTCCCACATACTTTGCCCATTTCAGTTGTACCCATACGAATATCAAATAGACCTTTAATAATTGGTGTATCCTTATCATATGTTTCATGACGAGTTACCTCAACAACCGACCTTTTTCTAATTTCTTCAGGACTCATAATACTAAATTGAACACCAATAACATTATTTGTTTCTGGTTCAATATAATCTTTATTCATTATAATATACTTATTATCTTTTTTTTAATATCTTTTCAAATTTCAATAAAAATAAACTTAAAAAGTTTAGTATATTTTAAAAAAGAATGAGGAATTTAAATTTGATATTAAATAATTTAAATATAATATTCAATATTTTATACAAACGAATCTATAATGACTGAATCTGAACATCAAATGATAACACGTTCGATGAAAAGAAAAATGGATGAAGAAGATAGTATAAAACTAAATGAGGTGAAAGCTAGTAATGATATTGAATGGGAATTCCAAGCATATGAGGATATTGATGAAAATGGAAATATAGATGGATTCATCGATTATGATTGTGAGGAAGATTTTGATCAAGAGATGTTTCAAAAAGAATTAAGAAGGTTAGGTGGATCTCGATCAAACTTTAGTCCTACAATGAAAAAGAAGAAAAAGAAAAAAAATGAATCCAACAAATTATCAGAAATAGTTCTATCCTATATCCTAATGAATGCTCTCGCAAAATCAGACCGGAAATCAAAAAAGAAGAAATCAATCAATCATATCTTTCGTGAAATTAAAGAAGAAAAAGTAGATGAAGATAATATTAAAATTGAGATAGGTGAAGAAGAATATTCTTCTTCAGAAGACGAAGACTATGATGAAACCATCCTTAATTCAGGGTCTGAAACCGAATCCGAAGATGAAGATGAAGATGAAGAATATGATACTTATGATGATCAATTCATCGAATTAATTGAGAATGACCTTGATGAAGATGAAGAATTAAATTATTTTCATAACTTGGACATTACTGAGAAGAAAAAGTATTTATTAAACATTGAGAATATTAATCAAATTACAAGATCGAATGTACCCTTACGATTTAAAATTTTGGGATCAAATATGGATCTTTCAACTAAATCGATCGCAATTACAAATATTAATAAATTAAATGAAATGGATGTATCAACGGGTGAATATTGTAAATTAGATAAATGGATCAACGGATTAATTGATGTACCATTTGGAAAATATATCAATCTTCCTATCAATAATGAAAATACAATCAAGGAGAAAAGAGACTATCTAATGAATACACAAAAAATACTCGGTGAAGCAATCTATGGACATGATGATGCTAAACTACATATATTACAGGTGATTGGTAAATGGATAAGAAATCCTAAATCACAAGGTAATGTGCTTGCTTTACAGGGACCGATGGGGAATGGTAAAACAACCCTAGTGAAAGATGGAATATCAAAGGCAATTAATCGCCCCTTTGCTTTTATTGCGCTTGGTGGAGCATCTGACTCATCCTATTTTGACGGGCATTCTTATACATATGAAGGATCACACTGGGGAAGAATTATAGATATATTAATTACATCGAAATGTATGAATCCTATAATCTATTTTGATGAATTAGATAAGATAAGTGAAACCTATAAAGGTGATGAAATAATTCATCTACTAACACATTTAACTGATCCATCACAGAATACACTATTCCAAGATAATTATTTCCCTGGTATTTATTTTGATCTATCAAAGGTATTATTTATCTTTTCCTTTAATGATGAGAACAAGATAGATCGTATTCTTAAGGACCGAATGTATGTAATTAATACAAAAGGTTTCAAACCAAATGATAAAATATCAATCGCAAGAGATTATTTACTCCCCGAATTATATGATACATTCCTATTCTCAAAAGATGATATAATCTTTACAGATGATAATATATTATATATCATCGAAAAATTTACAAATAAAGAAGAAGGTGTGCGTAATTTGAAACGATCATTAGAAACGATAATCTCAAAGATAAATATTTATTATTTATCAAATAATGAAACAAATGATAATAAAATATCAATTAACTTTAAAATTAAAGATTTTCAAATACCTTTGGTAATTACTAATGATATAATAGATGAATTACTTTCATTAAATACTGATACTACAAAGCCTCCTGAACATATGTATATGTGATTAATATTTCCATTTACTACTATTTGGAGGACCCTTCACAGAACAGGTTGAAACGTAGCTATCTTTGGAGAATATGGCGATTCCTGCGCCTATCGGACCTAACGCCGCAAATGCTGGATTATTGAGCACATTTTCTTTGCGATCTGCGTTACCTTTACAAGTATATTTTTTACCATCAACAACAAAGCTTGATTTATCACATTCATTCTTGCGATGTATTGCTGCGACACGACCCTTACTCCCTTTACCTGCTTCATAAAGATCACTACAGATTGTTTTTGATGAGTTATTATTTGGATTCGAAAACCATCCTTTCCTTGAATATGATTTTCCAATATTAGCACCTTGAATCCATCCTCTAGCTTCTTCATAGCCATAATCATTAGGGTTTTTTAATTCAGCTTCTTCTTCTGCGGTTCCATTAATTCCATATTTCGGATGAGTACCCCATTGAGATTTCTTATCTGGACTTGTCCGTATACAATGAAATAAATTATTTTTAATTTGATCATAACCGGTCTTGAAGCTATCTTCCCCGCTTTCCCCGCATTGTGTAGATCCTTCACAGGTAGCTGCCCCTAAACCATCTTCTGACACATCTAATAATACACCACGTATTGATTCTGATTTTATTTCTGTTTTCCCTTGTGTCGCTTCATCCTTTTCCCATAGTGGATAAAAGAACTTAGGTCTTGAATTAAATCCAATTGCTTCTTCTCCTATTTTTAGAAGATTTTGACCTTCTATATCAGCGCCTTTATTTTCAGCATATGATGGAATATATTCAGTCAATGGATTTATTCCTTTTCCACCTTCTACTTTTGAGAATGATTTATAATTACATGATAAACAACAATTTTTGTTTGTTTTATTTCCTTTATCAGCATAACCACCACCCCCTTTAAAATTACATAAGGGATGTTGTAGATTATAAAATTTGCCAATATCTGCATCATTATAGTTGTCTACTCCAGCACATGAATTAGGTATTTGGACACATTCATCTGAAGATTTATTGTAATATTGTCCATAAGCACATTTACAATTTGTAAATGGATTCATGTGTGGATCCTGTGAACAATCACAACCATGTTTCCATTTCCCTTCTTTATCTATATATGAATTCTTAAATTTTTTTGGTATATTGCCATAAAAGACTCTTTCATTTGTCATTGACTTTGAGATAACTTTTACTCCTGGCATTTTACTTGTCGAATTTCTACGATGAATATATTTTGTTTTTAGCCATTTTTTTAGGTCTCTCTTAAAACTTTTACTTGTATTTTCATCGTAGCCATAACAAACACCCTCACCCCCATCATCATCATCTCCATATCCATATCCACCACCTTCATCTTCATCTTCATCACCATATCCACCACCTTCATCATCATCTCCATATCCACCACCTTTATCTTCATCATTACCTTCATCACCATACCCACCATCCGTTTTATCCTTTTGTTCCTCTATTACTACTTGTTCTATTTCTATTTCTTTTTCTTTTTCTTTTTGTTGTCTAGTTTCTTCTTGAGCTTGAAATGCTAATCTTTGTTGTTCCCTTACATTATTTGATTGTTCTTCAACTTTCTTTTTATGTTTTTGAGATTCTTTCATAAATCCTTTCCCCATTTCATTATTTGCGAAAGATGCTCCAGCTAACATTATAATACAACAAAAAAATACAAAAAAAGCACCGCCGGCGATTTGCCATGTTGGTATTGTTTCTTCCATATAGTATAATATTATATTTTAAAAGTGAAAATATTAATTCCTTCGATCGAATTAGACGTTCCATGGTTTTGCTTCTGCATTATCAATATTCCCGTCTTTTCCTGCGAAATCGCGATCAGGGGAATCTCCAAGGTTCTGGTTCTGATGAGTCGTGTTAATTGCGATGGGTTCATATGCTGACAGATAATCTGAATCATATAATGAACCCTTTGGATGATATGCAGGGTCCGGTTGTGTTCTATAATGAGGGCTAACTTGACAATTCATATTCCCCCATTCTTGTGGCGTGCTCGTACCAGGTAGGACGCCGACTTTGCCACCACCACTCGCATAATTGTGACCGCCTATCCCTGTCATTAAATTAGTATCGCAACATGACATATTAACCGGTCCATCTTTAGTCATTTTACGACATAAACCCATACCTTCACGACCAGCATCTCCATAACCACCTTCTCCACGTAAATAACAATTGCCATTTGGCATACCAGTGTCAAGTAATTGTGTATGCTTATATTCTGCTTGATTTGAATGGGTTACTACATGCGACTTGTCTATAGGTACTTTGCCATCTCCATAAGCAAATTCCCGCTTATATGAATTTGCGATATCTTGCTTTAATCCTTCACCGATATGGACACCATTTCTGAAAATAGCTCGATTATTAAACCGATGCATTCCATGGTTGGGGTTTTGGCCGGTCGGAATATAAAGGGCTGCTCCATCAGCACGACCCCTGGCATCGGGTCCATGGAGATATGAATATGGACTAATCGGACAATCAAATGGACTTCTTGAAAAAGACCGGATTGACCTTCTCCATGTATCAAATCTTCTTGAACTAGCTAGTTGACCTGCGGGTAAATATCGGGGGCCATGATGCCAGATGTATGGACGTGAAGTGGCTCTTGATGGTATAGTTTTAGTTCCCCATCCATAAGCTGAATTTATGCCTTGATCGCTCTGCGTTGCCTGGCGAGTGTAAGTCCCTCCCCCGTTGCCAGCCCACTGGTTTGTAAGCCAATTCTTGACAGTAGGTATAGTGTTGGGTTTACAACCCTTTCCTTTTGTACAATTAGGCAGCGAGGTCCCATGACTACCAAACTTGCCACGATGGCCCGGCTTCCAGATCGTGATGTCATCCGTGTCGTATATTGAGATGGCATGTGGGAGAGGTTTCCCCGCACATGGAGCGTTTGTAGGAACTTTGGGGCATGGGCCGGCGGTTGGCTGGTGCCGCGCCGAATTACCCATGAACTGATCCGTCGGCGAGG
>MDSY01140941.1_pt1 | contig 11114 bp, 11 predicted proteins | sample 811131 | NCBI WGS metagenome assembly MDSY01 (sample SAMN05326643, study PRJNA326480) | marine metagenome | isolation source: seawater | place: Atlantic Ocean: South West | collected 2010
AATCAAGAGCAAAAAATAGGGAGTGCAGCATAATGGATACAAACAAAATAAAAAAAGGTTTGGGTAGAGGTTTGTCATCTTTAATAGGTGAAACCAAAACTGAAATAAACATTAACAAAATTTCCATAAGTGAATTGGTTAGTAACAAATTCCAACCAAGAAAAATATTTGATGAAGATAGTTTGCAAGAATTAACAAACTCAATAAAAGAGAGAGGCATCATTCAACCAATTATTGTTAGAAAATCTAGTGATGATAATTCTAAATATGAAATAATTGCTGGAGAGAGAAGGTGGCTAGCAGCACAAAAAGCAGGGCTACATCAAGTTCCTGTTGTTATTACTGATATAGATGACTTAAAATCTTTAGAGTTTGCCATTGTTGAAAACGTTCAAAGGAATGATCTAAATGTAATTGAAGAAGCACATGGTTATCAACGTCTTATTGAAGAATTTTCTTATGATCAACAAAAAGTGGCTCAATTTATTGGGAAAAGTCGAAGTCATATATCAAATTGTTTAAGGTTATTAAGCTTGCCAGAGGCAGTATTAACATTAATTGAAACAAAAAAATTAACTCCAGGCCATGCAAAAATTTTAGTTGGATTAAATAATGCAGAATTTGTTGCAAACAAAATAATCGAAAAAAAACTCTCTGTTAGGCAATCAGAAAATTTTGTTAAAATTTTTAAGACAAAAAAACAATCATCCAAAAAATCTAAAGATGTTAATTTACAATCTTTAGAAAATTCAATTCGTGAAAAAATTGGACTTAATGTTTCAATTAAGAATAAAATAAACAATACAGGATCTGTGATGTTTGAATATAAGGACTTTGACCAATTAAATAGAATAATTGAGATTATTAAATCTAATTATTAGTCTTTTTTGAATTGTTAATTATAAAATCTGATAAAATATTTTTTCCTAGATTTGAATTTTTCTTAATTAGAAACTCAATTTTATTGCTTTCGTAGATTAAATTTTTCAGCTCATCTTTTCTCCAAGACCGTATTTGTTGTGTTATAAGTGGCTTGTCTTTCCAGAAAACGGGTGGTTTAAATAAAGAAACTGCCTGGTCAATATTATTTTTTTCATCCACCAACTCATAAATTTTAACTAATCTTTTGAGTTTTGCTAACAGTGTCCTTATGATTACTATATTATCTTCTTCACTGTAGTTATTTTCATTCAAAATAGTAACTGTTTTCCTGATGTTTTTAGCAAGAGAATGATCAATAAGTTCTGATGCGCTATAGTTATCTGCAAGGTTTGTTAATTTAATTATTTCTTGCAGATTTATGGTTTTTTTATTTAAAGAAAAATTCTCAATTTTTTGTAATTCATTATTCAAGTTTTTTCGATCACCTCTGCTTCTTTCTATCAAAATATTTATTAACTGTTGTGAGATTGGAATTTTTTTATTCCTAAAAAATTGACTAATTATAGAATTTAGAGTCTGATTGTTGTCCTCATAAAAAGGGACACATACAATAGATTTTTCTTTTTCAAAAAATCTTCGTAAATTAGATTTCTTTTCAAGACTTTTTGAATTTAAAACAAATTGAATATCTTCTGGTTTTTTTTCTATTAGTTCTTCTATAACAGTTTTAATTTTATCTGTAGCTCTATTTATTACTATAAGTTTTTTATTATCAAAAAAAGATCTTGTAAGTATGCTACTAAAAAAATTATTTGTATTATCTATTATTTCTTTTTCTTCATATCTGTATATTTTACCTAGATAATTTTTTTCAAATAAACTTTTTATAATCTCTTCTTTTAAGCCTTCATTTTCCCCATAAAAAAGATAGAAATTGTAATCAATTATTTTTAATTTATTTATTTCGAAGGATTTTAGTATCATTTTTTATGAATTCATAAAAATCATAATTTCTTCAGAAATTTTTATAATTAAATTTGATTCAATCTCTTTTTCGTAACGAGAAAAATCAAATTTATTTTCCATATTATTATACATTGTTGATTTAGTAAATTCTTTCGTTTTAAAAGGTTTTACCTCTGTATTTAAGTTTTTAAGTTTGAAATTAACACTCACTGTAATTTTATAAGTTGATGGGTTTCCCAGGCTATCTCTTGACGAAACTTTTCTATTTTTTTCACTTGTCAGAACTAAATCGTAAAGAAATAAATCTTTTTTATTTACTTTTTTCAAATTCAATAAAGATATAATTTTCCGATTAATACTCTCATTACCGTTTAAAATGTGTTCTCTTATTGAAATATTATTTAAATCTTTTTTAATATAGATTGCCTCATACCCACAGTTATTTAAAATAAGAAAGATTGATATAAAAATTATTTTTTTCATTTATTTTATTATTATATTTATTAATTTATTTTTTATATAGATTGTTTTAAAAATTTGCTTGTCATTAAAAAATTTTTCCAATTCTTGATTAGTTTTAACTTTTGTTATTAAATCCTCTTCCTCCACATCTTTCAATGCTTCTATTATACCTCGTTTCTTTCCATTAATTTGTATCACTATTAAGTTTTTTTCAGTCTTTAAATTCTGAATATCAACTTCAGGCCAAACTATATTTTCTTTATAATTGATTTGGCTTAAACATTCTGATGCAAAATGTGGAATTATTGGCATCATAATTGATAAAATTTTCACATAATTTTGAATTAAATTTTTAATATTGTCTTTATTATTAATTTTTTTAATTAAAAAATTATAAATCTCATGAAGATTGGCTATAATTACATTGTATCTAAAATTTTCTAAATTTAAATTTATTTTATTTATCATCTGGTTTGTAAAATCATTTAAATCTTTATCTATAAAACTTGATTCATTACTCTTTTCCAAGATATAAAAAATCTTAATTTTTTCATGTAGAGACCAGAATTTTTGAATGAATTTGTGTGAAGCATTCATGCCTTGCTCAGACCACTGTACATCTTTTTCAGGTGGACTGTCTGATAAAATAAATAAACGTACTGCATCTGCACCATAATTATTTATAATTTGTTCCGGATCAATGGTGTTCTTTTTTGATTTAGACATTGATTCTGTTGGGCCAACAAAAACTTTTTCACCAGGGTTATCTCTTTTATAATAGTTTTTTCCATCTTCTGTGGTTACTTCTTCTGGGTTTAGCCAGTTATTTTTTTTATCCTTGTAAGTTTCATGACACACCATCCCTTGTGTAAATAATCCTTGAAATGGTTCAGTTATATTAAGTTTATTTTTTTTGTAATTTAAAGCTTTCATGAAAAATCTAGAATAAAGCAGATGAAGTATGGCATGCTCTACACCACCAATATATTGATCAACAGGCATCCAATAATTTGCCTCTTCTGTATTAAAACCAACTTCTTTATTTTTTGAGGAACAGAATCTTAAATAGTACCATGAAGAATCAACAAAAGTGTCTAAAGTGTCAGTTTCCAACGTATGCTCTTCGCCATCAATTATAATTTTTTTCCATTCATCTTGATGATCTAAAGGGTTCCCTTTAGTGTCTAGTTCTATATTTTCAGGGAGCTTTATTGGCAAATAGCGTTCTGGTACCTTAACTATCTCCTTATTTTTATTATAAGCAATAGGTATTGGGCAGCCCCAATATCTTTGTCTTGATACTCCCCAATCTTTTAATCTAAAGTTAATTTTTTTTTGACCTAATTTTTTTTCTTCTAAAATTTTAATTGTTTCTAATACAGATTCATCTGGAGCTTTTAAATTATCTAAAAATTTAGAATTAAATATAGTACCAGGACCAGTGTAAGCCTCATTATTAACAGAAAAATTCTTATCTTCATTTAAAGGATAAACAACCGTTTTTACTTCAAGCTTATATTTTAATGCAAAATCTAGATCACGTTGATCATGTGCAGGACAACCAAACACAGCACCAAATCCATAATCCATTAAAACAAAGTTTGCAAAATATACTGGGACTTTAATTGATTCATCAAGCGGATTTATTGCAAAGAGATTTGTTTTAAAGCCAATTTTTTCTGCGTGAGCTATAGACTCTTCAGTAGTTCCTGTTTTTGAACAATTTTTTTTAAAATTTATAAAGTTTTCATTTTTCTCATAAAATTTAGAAATAGGATGATCTGCTGATACAGCTAAAAAAGAAAAACCAAATAGGGTATCAGGCCGTGTTGTAAAGCATTTGATGCTGCTGATATCTTTGTTCCCCTCAATTTTAAAATCGATTTCACACCCAAAAGATTTACCGATCCAGTTTTTTTGCATGACTCTTACTTTATTGGGCCATTCCTTTAGATCTTCAAGTCCCCTTAAAAGTTCTTCAGAAAATTTAGATATTTTAAAAAACCATTGATTTAATTTTTTTCTCTCAACAGTGGCTCCTGAACGCCATCCTTTTCCATCTATAACCTGCTCGTTAGCCAGTACAGTTTGATCTATAGGGTCCCAATTTACATAGTTTTCTTTTCTATATACAAGACCTTTATCATATAGTTCTAAAAAAAATTTTTGTTGATGTTTATCGTATTCTGGTGAGCAGGTAGAAATCTCTTTGTTCCAATCTATAGAAAGACCAAGTCTTTTTAGTTGTTTTTTCATAGAGGCAATGTTTTTTTCAGTCCATTTTTTTGGATCAAGATTATTTTGTTTTGCCGCATTTTCTGCTGGCATTCCAAAAGAATCCCACCCCATTGGATGCAAAACATTAAATCCTTTTAGCGCCTTATGTCTAGCTAGCACGTCTCCTATTGTATAGTTTCTTACATGTCCCATATGTATTTTTCCAGATGGATAGGGAAACATTTCTAAACAGTAGAATTTCTTTTTCGTTTTATCTATTTTAGAAAAAAAATAATTATTATCATCCCAAAACTTTTGCCACTTTGTTTCTGTTATTTTAAAATTATATCTTTCCATATTTTAAAATTTAGATTTTAACTCTTAAATGAGACTAATTTTTTTTTGCTTTATCAGCTTTATCAAGTTGAGATGCTTTTTTTAAAATTGCAATTTTAAGTTCTTCGTTCAATTTATTTTTTGAGTCCATGACTGCACAATTTTCAAAAGCTGCACACAGTTTTTTATAAACTTGTATCTTAATTGCATCTGCTCTAATTTCGTTAGAAATGAATTTAATTGAAATTTTAATAGACTCTTTTTCATTCGAACTGTTAGTATCACTATACCAATCTGTAATTATGATGCCTCCACTATAGCTTGCATTTGTTAGCGGCATAAAATCTAAAATATCAAGACTCGCTCTCCACATCGGATTAGAAGATGCAAATTGAAATGTGCCTCCACTACCATTTTTTTTGAACAGTTTTATTCCACGCCCTTCTTCAATATTTTTTTTTACTCTTTCCTGGGCATTTACAGGCACTTTTCTCGCATCAGCTGGCCTCAAAATTCCACATGAGTTTAGAAGAATTAAAATTGAGAACAAAACACTTAGCTTACTAAAAAAGGAGAATTGTTTAATATTCATTTTCAAAGTGTAATATCATAAAAAATTAAAAAACATTACAAATCTATTAAAGATCAATATTATTAGGGTTAAAATAAGTGATATAAATATCACATTCTTGATAAAAAATCAGTTTTTTAGGTAAAATCGTCTAAAATATTACTAAATCTGATAAAAATTCTTCATTAATATTAATAATTAATAAAGGATAAAAATATGAATAACTTGAAAAAAGTAGGTTTATCAGCATTAGCTGGTTCACTTGCAATGGTATCTGCACAAGCAGGTGACTTTACAGTTACAGGTGGAGCAGAAATGACTTACATCAGCAATGGTGAAAACCAGGGATCTTCTGGTAACCCATTCGGTATGTCTCACAATATAGATTTAACTGGTTCTGGAGAAGTTAACGGAATTGGTTGGACTGTATATACGGGAACTACTGGTCAAACAATGGCAGCTGACTCATCATCTTTAGTTTTTGATTTAGGTGATATGGGATCTGTTGGTATTGACCAAGGTGTTGGTCTTTATGGAATAGGTACTTTAGCAAACAACACTCCTACTGCTTATGAAGAAGCAGACCATGCTACTGGTGTTTCAGCAGATGGCTTAGACGTAACAGGTGACACTGGTGTACTTGGTTACATTGGTTCATTTGCAGGTTTAGGTCTAAACATTGAGTTTAACCCAAGTACAGCAAATGCTACTAAAGCAACTGCTGGTGGTGGTTCTGGTGCTTCTACTGGAAGTAACTTAAACTATGCACTTACATACGAAATGATGCCTGGTTTAACAGCTGGTTTTGGTGCAAGTTCAACTGACTTCACAGATGGTTCTGATGGAGACGAAGAGTGGACTGCTTCAATAAACTATGCGGTAGACAGGTTTAAAATGGGATACCAAATGAGTGAAATTAATACAGGTGGTCAACACACTGGTGTTGTTACTGCATATGCATTAGCAGCTAACATTAACGATAGCTTAGCTGTATCTTACGGTATATCTGATCATGAAGTAACGAAAGTTTCTGCAGCTCACGTTACTGAAGAAAACTCAGGTATTAACGTTTCTTACACTATGGGTTCTGCTTCTGCGAGAGTTTCTGTTAACAATACAGACAACGCGGGTGGAATTGCTGGTGATAACCGTGAAGCTATTGAACTTAGTTTGAACTTATCATTCTAATTTAATTAGTATTTAAATTATAAAAACGGCCTTGTAGAAATACGAGGCCGTTTTTTTTATTCAACTAATAAATTATCAAAGATATCATTAAAGTCAGTTTCAAACATTTTGTAAGAATGTAATGATTTTTTGTATATTTTTTCCCTTACCTGAAGAGCACTAACAGTTCTAACAGGAGATTTATTATTATAAAATTTTAAACAATTTTCTTCAAATTTTAAATCACAAAAATTTAATATTTTTTCAATATTTTCTTTAGGATTATTAATTAATTTTTCATATTGAATAGTATAAAAGAAATTATTGGTTTTATTGTTCCAAAAATTCATCAAATCAGAATAAGCGTTATAAAACAGGGCCAGTTCTTTTTGGTTATAGGTGAAATTCATACCATTATTAAACAAGTTTTTGAAACAAGAGAAACAAGTATCTTTGGAATTTCTTTTTATGTGAATAACTTTTGATTTTGGAAAAAAAATTCTTATGAACCCAATTAACATAAAGTTTAATGGAGATTTATCTAACACAATTTTTTCATCAGGACATAAAATTGAAATTTGTTTTAAATAATTATCTGCAATTAAGTCAGTATATTCAAAAATATCTTTTATATTTTTTTTATTTTCTTCTAAGGTTTTTAGTTTTTTGAAAATACTACCTTGTAAGAAAGGAAGCTCTCCTGAGCCAAAAACTTCACTATGTGAAGAGATGATTTGTTCAACGAGTGATGTTCCTGATCTTGGCATACCTAAGACAAATATTATTTTTTTATCATTTTTTTTAAGCTCAATATTCTCAAAATTAATCTTATTAAATAATAGTTTAATTGATTCAAATATTTTTAAATCCTTATAAAGATCATAGTTAATTGTTTCTCTCTTTTTTGTGTTTGCTAGTTTAGTTTGAACAACAAAATCTTCAAATTGATGGTTATCAAAGTGAGCTTTTGCTAACGCAAAATGTAGTGGAAATTTATCTTGTAATTGCAAACTGTTATCTAAAATATTTTTTTTCAATTTTAAAAAATGGGTATCATTATTTGTATATTTTGTAACAGTTGAAATTAAAACATCGGCAAGAGTGAAGTTAGGGACTAAATCAAGACATTTTTGAGCATAATTTTTGGCTTCACTAAATCTACCTACAGCATGTAATAATGTTGCTTTATTAAAATAGATTAAATGGTTTTTAGGATCTTTGGCTAAAATTTTATCGTAAATTTTTAAACTCTGGTTGATATGATTCATGCTTAGTTTAAGATTAGCATAATTAACCAAACCATTTATATAATCTGGTTTTTTTTTTAATAATGAACTGTATGTCTCCTCAGCTTTTTTAAAATCAAGTTCTTTTTTATATGCGTTAGCAACATTATTTATTATAGGCAAATTATTAGGAAATAGTTTTAGCCCCATCTTAAAAATTTCAATAGCTTTCATATTATTGTTTGATTGCAAATATGAGGATCCAATTAAGTTGTACAAAGAAACATTTAGATGATTTGATTTTAATAAATTTTTACTTTTTGCTATTACCTCTTCATAATTACCTGTATGAAATTTATTTAAAAGTATTTTAAATTGTTGGTTAAAGTCCATCGTTCTATGAGTTTTTATTTATAAAAGAAATAGCTGCAAAATCATTACAATTCAATATTTTTAGCATTTTTATATTTATTTTATTAATACCTCCTAGAGGAACTATCTTTTTTTTTGAAATTTTTTTTAAATTTATAAATTTATATAAACCAAGGTGGCTCTTATATTTTTTTGTTTTAAATAAAGGTGAAATGAAAATATATTCAACATTTTGTTTTTCTTTTATTATGATTTCTTTAATATTGTGTGCGGAGCCAATAATTTTAAAGTTCAGTCTTTTATTATAAAAGTTATGATTCATAGATTTATTAAATGATGGAATATAAGCCCCATCTAGCCCCAGACTATATGCTAAATTGAAATTATTAGCTAAATACAGTTTACGATTTGTTTTTTTACAATATTTATGAATTTCTTTGATAAATATTTTGTCAACTTTTTGGTCATAATTTCTATATATTAAAGAAATGTTTGAATTTAATTTATTTAAATCACTTTCTTTAAATTTAGATATAAAATGATAGATTTCATTAAACTGTTTATACATATGATTATTAATAAATTAACTTCAATCCAGGGTGAAATACAGTCAAATATAAAAAAATATTCATTATTAAACTTTCATCCACAAATTATTGCTGTAAGCAAAACATTTCCTATACAAGATATTATGCCATTAATTAAACATGGACAAATTCATTTTGGAGAAAACAAAATCCAAGAGGCAATTGAAAAGTGGGTAAAAGTAAAAACTGAACACAAAAACATAAAGCTTCATATGATTGGAAAGTTGCAAACAAATAAAGTAAAATATATATTCGATTTATTTGATTATGTGCATTCATTGGATAATTTAAAATTAGCCGAAAAAATTTCAATAGAGCAAAAAAAAAATAGTAAAAAAATTAAACTATTTATTCAAGTAAATGTTGGAAATGAAATTCAAAAAAGTGGTTTAGGTTTTGATAGTGTCATCGAATTCTATAATATTTGTAAAAATGATTTAAATTTAGAAGTTGTAGGGTTAATGTGTTTGCCGCCAAAAAACCTGCATCCAGGAACTTATTATCTTGAAATGAATAAGTTAAAAAAAAAAATTGGTTTGACAGAATTAAGTATGGGAATGTCCAGTGATTATCTTGAAGCACTTAAATATGAGTCTACCTATTTAAGAATAGGTTCAAAAATATTTGGAAATAGAGTTTAGCCTATTCTAATTTTAGTTTTTCTATCTATTAGTTTTAATAAAATTTCGAAGTCTTTTCTCAATAGAGCAATACACCCAGCTGTAGGTTTATAATCATTTGTTAAATGTATAAATATAGCACTTCCTTTATTAGGTATTTTCTTATCATTGTGACTAATAGTCATTAAATAATCATATTTATGATCCACTCTGTGCAAATTTTCTTTGTTATCTTTTGAATTTATTTTTATTTCTTCATTATACCTTTTATCATTTGGGTCATCACACCAAGCCATATCTCTCTTAATTATTTTTTGATTAATTTTGCATTTTTGAATTCCAACTCTATCTTTTCTAAAATATAGTCTTTTCAATTTAAATAATCCTTTTGGAGTTGCATAGTCACCTTCTTTTTTATTAGATTTTATCCCATTTTTCCCAACACAACATTTTAAAATAAAATCATTTATTATAAGCGTGCTTTTATTCTTTACATGAATTATCATAATTATATTAAATATGTTTAATCAAAATATTTTTATTATAAATTTTAATTCACTATATGAAATCTTGAAAGAGATTAAAGATAATTTGTCTTTTAATATTGAAAATTATATAAATGAAGATGATTTCTTAGATAATTCTAATTTAGACTTAAAAGATTCTTTAATTATTACAAAATCAAATAAAAATCTATTATTGAATAAAAACTTAAGTGAAAAAAATTTTTTAGACTTTAGTTTATTTCCAATTTCACTTAATAAGCTAATAGAATTAATTAATATCCAATTAATAAAATTGAAATTTAATCATCAATCAAAAATTAATATTAAAGGTTATGAATTAAATTTAAATTCAAAATTTATTTCTAAGAATAATTTAAATTTAAAATTAACAGAAAAAGAGATTGAAATTATTCTATATTTAAATGAGAAGGGATTAAAACATGACGTCCTTCATTTACAGAAAAATGTATGGGGTTATTCAGCAGATATAGAAACCCACACTGTTGAAACCCATATTTATAGATTAAGGAAAAAACTAAGTGATAAATTCAATGATGAGAATTTTATATTGACAGGCCAAAATGGCTATTTTATTGAATAAAATGAGTTAATTTAATCTAGCTCCAAATTTTTGAATTATTTTTGAAGACATTTCAGTACCTTTTTCAAGGCAGTCTTTTATTGGAAAATTGTTGATACTGCCATGAAGAAATCCTGCTGCAAATAAATCTCCAGCACCTGTTAAGTCAACAATCTTTAAATTTGACACACTATCACACTCTGTAATCTCATTATTTGTTATAGCAATACTACCTTTTTCACCTCGAGTAATAACTAAAAGCTTTCCTAATTGTTTTCCAAATGCAATAACTTCTTCAAAATTATTTGCATTGATTAAAGATTTAATTTCTTGTTCGTTAGCAAAAATAATATCAAGTTGATTTTTAACTAAGTTTAAAAAGCTATCTTTATGTCTTTCGACACAAAATTGATCTGATAGTGACATCGCTTTCTTATTAGATAGTAGCATTGCTTTGTCAAAAGCAGATTTTGGCTCACCTTCATCCCATAAATAACCCTCTAAAAATATCATAGCACTTTCTTTTACAGCTTTTTCATTAATATCTTTTTCACTAATTTTTCCCGCTGTACCAAGAAAAGTACACATTGTTCTTTCTGAGTCTGGAGTTATCAAAATTAAA
>MDSY01021751.1_pt1 | contig 11113 bp, 5 predicted proteins | sample 811131 | NCBI WGS metagenome assembly MDSY01 (sample SAMN05326643, study PRJNA326480) | marine metagenome | isolation source: seawater | place: Atlantic Ocean: South West | collected 2010
ATTTATCTTGGCTACAAACTCCAACTGGACAAGTATTAGAATGACATTGTCTAACCATAATACATCCCATTGCAACTAGTGAAGATGTACCCATTCCATATTCTTCTGCACCCATCATCGCAGCCATTACTACGTCTCTTCCAGTTTTTAACCCTCCATCAGTTCTTAATGTTACGTTGTGTCTTAAATTATTTAATGTAAGGATTTGGTTTACCTCTGTTAATCCCATCTCCCAAGGGATACCAGCGTACTTGATGCTGGTTTGAGGGCTTGCTCCAGTTCCGCCAGAGTGCCCAGAAATTAATATGATATCGGCTTTTGCTTTGGCTACTCCAGCAGCAATAGTTCCAATACCAGTTGAAGCCACTAGTTTAACTCCAACTCTTGCTCTTGGATTGATTTGTTTTAAATCGTAAATTAATTGAGCCAAGTCTTCAATGGAGTAAATGTCGTGGTGTGGTGGTGGAGAAATTAAAGTAACGCCGGGTGTAGAATGTCTTAATCTTGCTATTTCTTCTGTAACTTTGAAGCCTGGCAATTGACCTCCTTCTCCTGGTTTAGCGCCTTGGGACATTTTAATTTCTATTTCATTAGCGTTGTTTAAGTAATCTACAGTGACACCAAATCTAGCTGAAGCTATTTGTTTAACTCTTGAATTGGCGCTGTCTCCGTTTGGAAGAATTTTAAATCTTTTTGCATCTTCACCTCCTTCTCCACTACAAGATGCTCCTTTGATTCTATTCATTCCTGTTGCTAAAGTTTCGTGAGCTTCTGCTGACAAAGCACCATGGGACATACTTCCGCTACCAAAACGTTTTAATATTTCTTCTATAGGTTCAACTTCACTAATATCTATTGGTTTTTTTTTATTCTTAAATTCTATTAAATCCCTAATATTGATTGGTGGTAAGTTATGTATCCCTGCTGAATATTTCTTAAATAGCTCATATGAACCACTGCCAACAGCTGTTTGTAGTAAATGGATTAATTTACCCTGGTATTGATGATCTTCACCACTTTTTCTGTATCTATAAAGGCCGCCAATGGGTAAAGAAAAAACATTTTTAGCATTAAATTTTTTATGAAGTTCTTTTATTTTTTTTTCAATACCAATTATACCTATTCCTGAAATTCTGGATGACATGCCTGAAAAATAATCAGAAACTATTGCTCTACTTAAACCTACAGCCTCAAAATTACATCCTCCTCTGTAAGAACTTATTACTGAAATTCCCATTTTTGACATTATTTTTAAAAGACCGGCATCTATTGATTTCTTAAATCTAATTACACAGTTTTCAAAATCAGATTTACCAAATAATTTTTTTTCAAATCTTTGGTAAATGCTATCTATTGCTAAATAAGGATTTATAGTAGTAGCACCTACGCCTATTAAAACTGCAAATGAATGGGTGTCCAAAGCATCAGAGCATTCAACATTTAAAGAACAATAACCTCTTAGACCATGTTTAACTAAATGCGAATGAACTGCTCCAACTGTTAAGATGCTTGGAATACTAGCTCTTTCATTAGAAATATTTTTATCAGATAAAATTAGAGAAGTGCTGCCCTCTCTTACTGCAGTTTCTGTTTCTTCACGTATTGCTTCTATTCTGTCCTTTAATGAAGTTTTAATGCCAAAGGTACAATCGATGATTCTTACCTTTTTTGAAAAAAATTTTTTAAATTTGTTGAACTGAGAATTTGTAAGTATAGGGCTATCAAGCACATATATGTTTTCTTCTATTAAATTATCAAAATCCAAAATATTTCCTAAATTTCCAAATCTTGTTTTTAAACTCATCACTTTATTTTCTCTTAAAGAGTCAATTGGAGGATTGGTGACCTGACTAAAGTTTTGTCTAAAGTAATGTGATACTGGTCTATAATGACTTGAAAGAACAGCAACTGGCGTATCATCTCCCATTGAGCCTGAAGCCTCCTTACCTTCTTCAGCCATAGGATGAAGAATTAATTCTAAATCTTCAATGCTTAAACCAGATAAGTACTGTCTTTTTCTTAAATCATCTTTGATAAAGTTTGGCTTTTCTTTTTCATTTGATATTTTTTTATCAAGGTCAATAATCTGTTTGTTGTATTTTTTATAATCTTTTGCTAAAAGATCTTTAATTTCCTTATCTTTGAACAATTTTCCTTTTTTTAAATCTATTGCAATAATTTGCCCTGGCCCAAGTTTGCCTTTCTCAATAATTTTTTCTTCAGGGATTTTTATCATTCCAGACTCAGATCCAGCAAAAAACAAATCGTCGGAAGTTATTGAATATCTTAAAGGTCTTAATCCATTTCTATCAGATGATGCTAAAACCCATTTAGCGTCAGTTGCACATATTGCAGCGGGTCCATCCCAGGGTTCTATCGTGCTATTTAAAAAATTAAATAAATCTTGATGATTTTTAGGAACTGTCTTACTTCTTTTGGACCAAGCGTCAGGTATCATCATTAATTTTATTAGTGGAGCTAATTTTCCTGAGTGTGTAAGTAATTCAAAAACGTTATCAAGAGCTCCAGAATCTGATGTACTTCGTATAACTGGCTTAAGATCTTTAACATTTTTAAATAAAGGGCTAGACATGTCTTGTTCATGAATTTTCATCCAGTTAATATTACCTTTAATAGTATTAATTTCTCCATTATGCGCCAATGTTCTAAAGGGCTGAGCTAAATCCCAACTTGGAAATGTATTCGTAGAATATCTTTGATGAAATATAGCAAAACGTGATGTCAGCTTTTCATCATGAAGATCAAGATAAAATTCTGATAACATTTCAGCTAGAAACATTCCTTTGTAAACTATTGACCTAGAACTAAAAGAACAGAAATAAAGCTCATCTAATTGACTTTCTCTTGCAATTTTTTCAATTTTTTTTCTTGTCTCGAAAAGATCTCTTTCAAGATCATTGGTCTCAAGATTTTCATTTTTTTTAAACATCACTTGAGCAATTTCAGGTCTATTAATATCTGCGGTTTTGCCCAATACACTTGGATTTATTGGCACTTGTCTCCAACCATAAATATTATAATTTTTTTCTAATAGAGTGGCCTCTATGATTTCTCTGCATTTTTCTTGTTTTGAATAATCAGTTCTTGGAAGAAATATCATTCCGACACATATTCTTTTGTCGTTGTCTGGGGAATGTCCTGTTGCTAAAATTTTTTCTTTAAAAAATTCTGGAGCTATTTCTATTTGAATTCCGGCTCCATCTCCAGATTTACCATCAGCATCAACTGCGCCTCTATGCCAAATAGCTTTTAACGCTTGTATTCCAAGCTCAACTATTTTTCTAGACTTTTTCCCATTTGTTGATGCTATTAAACCAACTCCACATGCATCATGTTCCATTTCTTCATTATAGTTAAAACTATCTTCCAAAATTTTTTTATTTTTTTTATAATTGTTCATTTTTATTAAGCTGCTTTTACAGATTTATCTTTGTTAGATTGTAGTTGTAAATATTTTTGAATTTGTTCAGCTGCATCTCTTCCATCTCTTATTGCCCAGACAACCAAAGATGCTCCTCTAACAATATCTCCAGCAGCAAAAACTCCCTCTAAGTTTGTTTGCATTGATTTTAAGTCAATCTTAATTGTTCCCCATTTAGAAACAGCTAATTCTTCAGCATTAAATAATTTTGGAATATTCTCTGGATCAAAACCTAAAGATTTAATAACAAGGTCTGCTGATATTCTGTATTCAGAACCAACTTCTATCTCAGGCCTTCTTCTTCCAGAAGAATCAGGTTCACCTAGTTTCATCTTATTTACCTCTACCGCATGAACCCCTTCATCACCTATAAAACTTTTAGGACTTGTAAGCCATATAAACTCTACTCCTTCTTCAATTGCATTAACGACTTCTCTTGATGAGCCTGGCATATTTTCTCTATCACGTCTATATAAGCATTTAACCGATTTTGCTTTTTGCCTAATTGAAGTTCTCACACAATCCATTGCGGTATCACCACCTCCAATGACTATCACATTTTTTCCTTCTGCATTAAGTGTTCCGTCATCAAATAGTTTTACATTATCTCCTAAACCTTTTCTGTTTGAAGCTGTTAAAAATTCCATTGCTGGAAAAATATTTTTTAAATCATGTCCAGGTATATCTATTTCTCTTGCTTTATAAACTCCTGTAGCAACTAGAATAGCGTCATGATCTTTTTTAAGCTCGTATAAAGTTTTGTCTTTACCTGCATCAAAATTTTGAACGAATTTAATTCCACTTTCTTTTAATAACTTAGTTCTTCTCTCTACTACAAATTTTTCTAGTTTAAAATTCGGTATACCATAAATTAATAGGCCGCCAGGCCTATCGTATCTGTCATAAATAGTTACTTGATAGCCAGACTTTCTAAGCTCTTCTGCACAGGCCATTCCTGCTGGACCTGCACCAATTATACCAACCGATTGTTTTAACTCTCTTTTAACTTTAATTGGTTTTACCCAACCTTTTTCCCAAGCAGTGTCTGTAATATATTTTTCGATGGAACCAATAGTTACGGTTCCGTGACCTGATTTCTCAATAACGCAATTTCCCTCACAAAGTCTGTCTTGAGGACAAATTCTACCACATACTTCTGGCATATTATTAGTGCTTTGAGAAATTTCGTAAGCTTCTTTTAATCTTCCCTCTGCTGATAATTTTAACCAATCAGGAATATTGTTACCTAATGGGCAGTGAATTTGACAAAATGGTACTCCGCATTGAGAGCATCTGCTCGATTGGTCTTTGGCTTTTTCTGTTATAAATTTATTATAAATTTCATTAAAATCATCTTTTCTATTGTCAGTATTCCTTTTCAAGGGTGTTTCCTGCTTTAAATCTACGAACTGCAACATTTTTTTAGTCATAAGTTATTCAAAATAATTAAGAAATTACAAATTTAATAGCTAAATAAGGTCAATAGTAATTACCTATATATCATAATACTGCTATTTATGGTGTTATTATTTGCATACCTGATATGCATTTTCAAATGTCATTAAAAAGACAACCTTCAATTTTAAAAATTTACTAATGATCGAAATTTTTCTTCTATCCTTAATACAGGGCATAACAGAATTTTTACCAATCAGTTCTTCATCTCATTTAATAATTTTTTCTAATCTAACTAATTTTGAAAATCAAAGTCTTTCAATAGATATTAGTTTACATATTGGATCTTTTTTGGCTGTAATTACTTATTTTTACAAAGATTTAAAACACTTTATTAAAAACAAAAACCTTTTTTTAAAAATTTTGATAGCATCTCTACCTGTAATGTTGTGTGGATTTTTCTTAGTTCAAACAGGTTTAATAAATAAGATTAGAAATATTGAGGTAATTGGTTGGACAACATTAATTTTTGGAATTCTTCTTTATATAAGCGATAAATTCAGACTAGAAAAGAATATTGATAAAAATTTTAATTATAAATCTGTAATTTTTATAGGATTATTTCAAATGCTCTCATTAATGCCTGGGGTTAGCAGGTCGGGCATTTCAATCACTGCCGCGAGACTTTTAAACTTTAAAAGATTTGATGCGGCAAAAATATCTTTTTTATTATCTATTCCAACTCTCGGAGCCGTTTCAATATTTGGAATTAAAAATTTAGTTAATTCAAAAAGCTTGAGTATTTCTGCATTAAATTTAATCACTATTTTTTTATCGTTCTTATTTTCATTAATTACTATTAATTATTTTTTAAAATATATTAAAAAATTTAGCTTAAATATTTTTGTTTTCTATAGAATTATTTTAGGAATAGCCCTACTTAGCGTCGCCTACTTATAGAAGAATTGTGAAGACTAATAAAATGATTAGTATAATAATAAAAAAAACAATAACTGATTTTTGTAAAGATAGGTTATTAATTAGATTCATATTAAAGGTTTTACAATCTTCAGAAAAAAAATACAATACTATTTTGGTGCGCCTGCTAGGATTTGAACCCAGAACCTCCTGGTCCGTAGCCAAGCGCTCTATCCAGTTGAGCTACAGGCGCATTTTTAACTTATTTTTCAATATACAAATAATTATTGAAGAAAAATAAATAATATCTATTATAATTATTAATGACTTCATTTTCTACAAATATTATTAATAAATATTTTATCATTAATTTTTTGTTTTCATCACTAATTATTAGTTTTATTGCAGGAAACCTAGTTTTAAATCTTAATGTTGCTCTTATTATAATTACATCAATTATTTTTTTTAAAAAAAGCATATTTCAATTTGAGCTTGATATATTTGATAAAATTTTAATTATTTTATTTACATATATTTTATTAAGTAGTGCGCTAAATAATATTTATTATTATAAAGAAGGATCAATTGATGATTTTTCAATTTTTCTAAAGTCATTACTATTCCTAAGATTTCTACTTTTTTACTTTGTTGTGAAATTTCTTATAATTGAAAATATAATTAATTTAAAAATTTTTTTTTTAACAGCCTTTGTTGGAGTCACATTTGTTTGTTTGGATATTGTTTATCAATTAGCTACTGGTTATGACATCTTTGGCTATATAGCGCTTAATAGAAATTTGTCAGGACCATTTGGAGATGAACTGATAGCCGGTTCATTTATCCAGAGATTTTCCATAATTGCATTATTTTTAATTCCAATTTTTTATAAATTTAAAAAAAATTACTACAAATATATGCTGACCTTTACTTTAATTTGCTTGTACTTATTTGCGTTAATTCTTTCTGGCAACAGAGTACCTATGGCATTTTTTATTTTAATAATTGCCGGTATTATTATTTTTGAACAAAAACTAAGGAAACTTCTGCTTCCTTTTATACTTATAATTTCGTCTATTATTTTTTTAACCTTCACCTTAAATGAAAATTATCGATTACATCTACTTACTTTCATAGAATCAACCAAAGCCGTGTTTTTGCCTTTTTCATCAAAAAACCTTCTTACTAATGAAGAAGTAGAAGAATATAAAAATCTTGAGACCAATGATCTTGAATTTTATACTTTTGAATACAAGGATAAAAAATATAAAATGACCAACGTGTACCATAAAGAATTTAAAACAGGTTACATACTATGGTCAGATAAAAAGTTGTTTGGTGGTGGCATGAAATCATTCAAAGTTAATTGCCCAAAAGCAAAAATAAATTGCAACAAACATCCTCACAATTATTATTTGGAAATATTAGCAATTTTAGGCCTTTTTGGTTTTTTTATAATTTTTATTTTATTTTCATTAATTTTTATGAAAACTTTTTTTGCAAAATATTTTAAAAATTCTAATTTAAATCACTATCATTTAATAACACCTTTTATTTTTTTATTTTTTGCTGAGATATTTCCAATCAAAAGTACAGGCAGCTTCTTTACTACTGGAAATGCAACTTATATTTTTTTATTGCTTTCTATTATAATACCGCTCTCGAAAGTAAAAAATTAGATTGAATGAAAATTTTTTAATATGTAAATTATACAGATGAATAATAATAAAATTGTAATTATATCAGCCCTTAGAACAGCTATTGGTTCATTGGGAAAATCATTAAAAAATATAGAAAGCTCTGACCTTGGGTCAAAGATAATTCAAACTTCAATCGAAAAAATAAAATTAAAAAAGAGTGAAATAGACGAAATAATAATGGGGCAAGTCTTAACTAGTGGTTTGGGTCAAAATCCAGCAAGACAAGCGGCCATTAAGTCCGGCATCCCAAAAGAAGTTCCAGCCTATATAGTCAATCAAGTATGTGGATCGGGCATAAGATCGGTTGTTTCGGGTTACCAGGGTATCAAATCTAATGACTCAAAAATCATAATTGCAGGAGGACAAGAAAACATGTCTTTAGCTCCCCATACCATACACCTAAGAGATGGAAAAAAATTAGGTGATGCAAAATTAACAGATACGATGATTAAAGATGGGTTATGGGATGTTTTTAACGATTATCATATGGGTATGACGGCTGAAAATGTTGCAGAAAAATTTCAAATTACAAGGGAAGTACAGGACCAGTTTGCTTTAAAATCCCAAGAGAAAGCTCTTAAAGCTCAAAAAGAAAATAAATTCAGAGATGAAATAGTCAATTTCAAGATCAAATCAAAAAAGGCTGAGATAGATTTTAATAAAGATGAGCATCCAAGAGAAGGTGTAAATTTAGAGTCTCTTTCAAGGTTAAAACCTGTTTTTAAAAAAAATGGAACAGTAACAGCTGGTAACTCCTCTGGAATAAATGATGGGGCAGCAGCTGTAATTTTAATGTCCGAAGCTGACGCGGATAAACGTAATTTAGATACCTTGGTTTCCATTAAATCGTGGGCTAGTTGTGGTGTTGACCCAGCTTTAATGGGCACAGGGCCAATTCCATCCTCAAAAAAGGCTTTGGAAATAGCTGGGTGGTCAATAAAAGATGTTGATCTTTTTGAAATTAACGAAGCTTTTGCGGCTCAAAGTATTGCTGTTTTAAACACACTTTCTATACCTGAGGAAAAAGTAAATGTTAATGGAGGAGCTATAGCCTTAGGACATCCAATTGGTGCTTCTGGAACAAGGATACTTGTAACTCTTATACATGAGATGATTCGAAGAGATGTCAAAAAAGGTTTAGCAACTTTATGTATCGGTGGTGGAATGGGTATTGCAATGTGTCTTGAAAGGTAAATTATTTATAATTTTAAATTAGAAAAATAACTTAAACTTTCAGGATTTGCAATTGACTCTAGATTATCTAATTTTTCGCCATTTATTAATTTTTTTACCGCTATTTCAATTATTTTTCCACTTTTTGTTCTTGGAATTTCCGGAACTTTAAGAATGATCGATGGGACATGTTTGGGAGAACAATTTTTTCTAATTTTCGATTTAATTAACTTTATTTTTTCATCGTCTAATTCTTGATTATCTTTTGTTGTTATAAATAAAATAATTCTAACGTCATCATTGTAATCTTGCCCTACTACTAGACCTTCAGTGATAAAATCAATATCCTCTACTTGTTGATAAATTTCAGATGTTCCAATCCTTACCCCACCAGGATTCAAGGTGGCATCAGATCTTCCTCTCATGATAAATCCATTGTTTGATGTTCTTTCAATGAAATCTCCATGATGCCAAATATTTTTAAATCTAGTAAAATAAGCTTTGTGATACTTTTTTCCATCGTCATCGCCCCAAAATTTTACTGGCATAGATGGGAAAGGTTGCTTAACTACTAGCTCCCCTTTTTCACCATCAGATATACTTTTTCCATCATCAGTAAATACATCGACATCTATTCCTAAACTTTGTCCTTGAATTTCCCCCTTATAAACATTTGAAAATAAATTTCCTAAGATTAAACAACCAACTAAATCTGTTCCTCCTGCAATAGAAGCTAAATGAACATCTTTCTTAAGATGTTTGTGCACATATTCAAAACTTTCTTCAGCCAAAGGTGAACCTGTTGAAGTAATTATTTTTATGGCACTTAAATCTAAATTTTTACTATTATAATTTTCATTTTTTAAATGATCTATATATTTTGCACTAACTCCAAAAAGATTAATCTTTTTGTTCTGACAATACTCTAATAATATATCTATTTTTGGATAAACAGGCGCACCATCAAAAAGAAAAATGGAAGATCCTGTTGCTAATCCTCCAACTAACCAGTTCCACATCATCCAGCCAGTGGTAGTGTAGTAAAATAACTTTTCATTATCTCTAATATCACAATGAAGCATGAATTCTTTATTATGTTCAATTAATACATTTCCAGCACCATGAGTAATACATTTAGGTTTACCTGTTGTACCACTTGAGTAAAGAATATAAATTGGATGATTAAACTCAAAACGTTCAAATATTATATCCGGTTTAGAATTATTTAAAACTTCATCAAAATTAATAAAATCTCTGAAATTAGGTTTTTCTTTTTTATTATAGGCAAATACCAAAGTTTTTTTTATTGATGGAATTTTTATTAAAATATCATCTATATTTTCAAGTATATTTATTTTTTTACCATTATAAAAATAATGATCACTTGTAATTAATACCTTTGGTTCAATTTGTTTAAATCTGTCAACTACCCCTTGAATTCCAAAATCTGGAGAACAAGATGACCAAATGATTCCATTCTTGGCACAAGCTAAGAAGCTTATAATAGACTCAATTTTATTTGGTACATAAGCTGCAACTCGATCTCCTTTTTGTAAATCTAATGTTTTTAGATAAGCAGAAAACTTACAAACTTTTTCATATAAATCTTTCCAAGTGATGTTTTCTTCAAAGCCTTGCTCAGATAGGAAATGTATTGCCGTATCATCTATTTTTTTTTTTAAAATATTTTCAGCATAGTTAATCTGTGAGTCAGGAAAAAATTTAGTTTTATTAAAGGTTTTGTGCTCCCTTATTATCTCTTTACCTTTATTTCCAATAATTTTTGAATAATCCCAAAACTTAGACCAAAATTCTTTTGGATTTTCAACACTCCATTGCCAAAGATCTTTAAAGTTTTTAGTTGAATTGAAATTTATAAATTTAGAAAAATCCTCAAGGAGAGAATTTTGTTTTTTCTGTTCTGAAGATTGCCAAAGAGGTTTATTCATTAAAGCTAATTTAGCTTTTATTTTTTTATCTTAATAGATATTTTTTTAGAATAATTTTCTGAATAATTTTTAATTTTTCAGATCTGATTTCTCTTTTTTTGAAAAAAAATTTAATTAGCCAGCGCATAACTTATATGATTAAATTTAGATGACGAAAAAATGCGTAAAATGTGACAAAATTTGATCTAATTCGACTATTTGCCCTATTCTTTAATGTTTATTATTTATTAGTTTTTTAATATGTTTCATCCAGTTTATAATAGCTAATTATGGCCCAGAACATTGCTGTACCAGATATAGGGGATTTCAAAGAGGTAGAAGTTATTGAGGTTCTAGTTAAATCCGGTGATCAAATAAATAAAAACGATCCAATTGTTACAATAGAAAGTGACAAATCTAGCGTTGAAATTCCATCACCAGAAACTGGAAAAATTAAAGATTTAAAAGTAAAAATTGGAGATAAAGTTTCAGAAGGTAGTATATTGGCTACAATTGAGAATGGTGCAAGCATTCAAGCTCCAAAAAAAAAATTAGAAGAA
>MDSY01068555.1_pt1 | contig 11113 bp, 8 predicted proteins | sample 811131 | NCBI WGS metagenome assembly MDSY01 (sample SAMN05326643, study PRJNA326480) | marine metagenome | isolation source: seawater | place: Atlantic Ocean: South West | collected 2010
ACAACAATTCCTTTATGGGTTTTGTCTTCAATATCTTTATAATTAAACTGAATGACAAGAATATTATTTTTAAAGAAGCCAGTCCCAAATTGTTCTTGACTTCCATTGATTGTCCATTTGGCAATAATTCTATTGTTTTGATCTAATGATAAGTCGAGTTTTCCTTTGTACCAATTTTCATTGGCATCTTGATTACTACCGATGACGGAAAATGTTCCGATGATGTCTAGACTTGTCATTTACTTTCCAATACAAAAGTTAGAAAAAATATGACCTAAGATATCTTTGTCGACATCATATTCTCCGGTAATATTTCCTAAATGACGTAAACATTCTCTAATATCAATAGAAAATAAATCGGTTGAAATTTCCAAATCAATACCTTGTTGTACAGATAAAATAGCTATCAATGCATTATTCAAAGCTTCGAAATGGCGAGAGTTCGTTACAATGGTTTCATTATTACTTAAAGCTCCTATATTGACAAGAGAAGTTAATTCAGTATTTAAAGCTTCTATGCCAATTGTGTTTTTAGCTGATAATAGAATTAAATGGTTAATTTCTTCCTGAAGTAAGTTAATGTCTGTATCAGAGAGTGTATCTATTTTATTTGCGATGACTAGCACACGTTTATTTGGAAAACGAGTGTTGATGGTTTCAATTTCTGATAAAAAGGTATTCTTAGAATGGGAATATTTATTTGCATCAATTAAAAATAGTATCAATTGAGCATTATCTGCTTTTTCATAGGCTTTTTTAATACCGATGTTTTCTATTATATCTTTTGTTTCTCTAATTCCTGCAGTGTCTATGAATCGAAAAGCAACTCCATCGATAATAATTTCATCTTCAATGGCGTCTCTCGTTGTCCCTGCAATGTCTGAAACAATGGCTTTTTCCTCATTTAAAAGTGAATTTAAGAGCGTCGATTTTCCAACATTTGGCTCACCTATAATTGCAACAGGGATGCCATTTTTCATCGCATTTCCAAACGAAAAAGAATCAATCAGTTGTTTTAAGACCAGGGTGATTTTTGTGACCAAGTCTTTGAACTTTGTCCTGTCTGCAAACTCAACATCTTCTCCAGAAAAATCAAGCTCTAATTCAATGAGCGCTGCAAAATCTAACAATTGACCTCTTAGTTCTTTTAATGAATTTGTAATACCACCACGCATTTGTTGAATGGCTATTTGGTGACTTGCGGCAGAGTTAGAAGCAATCACATCTGCAACAGCTTCCGCTTGAGATAAATCCATTTTACCATTTAAAAAAGCACGCATCGTAAATTCACCATTGTCGGCCATTCTACAACCATTCTTTAAAAATAATTGTATGATTTCTTGTTGTATAAAGCTAGAACCATGACATGATATTTCTACAACATTTTCACCTGTATAAGATTTCGGATTTTTAAATACGCTTACTAAAACTTCATCTAAAAGTGTTTTGTTATTCACAATATGACCTAAATGAATGGTGTGCGACTTCTGATTATTTAGTGTTTTACCATTCTTAATAGCTTTAAAAAAAGAATCAACAATCTCAATAGACCTTTCACCAGAAAGCCTAATTACGGAAATGGCTCCAACCCCAGAGGGGGTAGCCAAAGCGATAATCGTGTCATTTTTTATCATAGTACAAATATACATCGGTTAATTATGTAGAAAAACCATTTTATTTTAAAATTACATAAAATAAAGAGTCCTTTTCTTTTTTTATAATCAAAGGGTTACAGTTTAGATTTATATGTTTTTTATAAAGTCTTCATATTCAAAGTAGAAAACTTCAAATTTCGCCATTGTATGTTCAAAAAATTCGAAGCAGTCTCTCCAAGTGTTTTTATTATAAATACTAAAATCACCTTCAAAAGGCACATATATTCTATGAATTTTTTTTCCGTTTTCTAATTCATATTCGCTATTAAAAACAATTTTTGGAAGCTCGTTTTGTAATAATGTTTTTAGAGAAATTAGTTGGTCAAAATAGAGTAGGTTAACTAATTCATCGGGATTCTCAATATCTAAACTTACAAGGGCTTTTTTTCTGTCTGCAACAAATTTAAAAGAGAATCCTTTTATCTTTGTATTATACAACAACCATTTTTTTGGAAACGATTTACCAAAACTAGTCCAAAAATCTTTACGTAATCTTACCGCTTCTTCTTTTGAGAACATTTTTTAAATTCATTTCAAAGTTAAATAGTTTTATAAAAAACGGAGCTTTTAGCCGTGTATTTTGGCCGAATTCCCTCGTTCTTTCATCATTTCTGCTTCAAAAGCAACCAATGCATTCCATTTTTGATCAACGATTTCTCTGTCTTGATATTTGCGTGCAAACTTTAAAAAAACAGTGTAGTGGTTTGCTTCAGAAACCATTAAATTAGTATAAAATTTAGACAATTCTTCGTCCTCCATATTTTCAGCAAATACTTTAAAACGTTCACAACTTCTTGCTTCTATTAATGCGGCAACTAACAATCTTTGTATCAATGCATCGGTTCGGTTCTTTGTCTTGTTAAAGAACTTTTGCAATCGAATAGCGTAGTCATTTTTTTGCTCTCTTCCTAAAACGAATCCTCGTTTTACCATTAACAAATGCACCATTTTAAAGTGCTGCATTTCTTCGATTGCAATAGTACTCATTTCCTTAACTAACGCTGTTTCTTCAGAATAGTTAATGATAATAGAAACTGCATTTGAGGCCGCTTTTTGTTCTAAAAAGGCATGGTCTGTTAAGATTTGCTGTAAATCATCTTTGGCAATTTCTGCCCAAGAAGTTTTGGTTTCAAATTGTAATCCAAGCATACTAATTATATTGTTTTTTGTAATCCCATTCCAAAGTAGGCAAGGGCTTTCATTTCTTTTACACTAGATAAACGTTCATGACCTATTACTAAAAGTCCGTTTTGCGAAGCTTCTATATGATACTGTTTGTTACTTTCAAAAAACAAAATTAATTCATTTGTAAAAAAATTTCTAATCTTTTCTTCATTTTTTCCCGCTAGATAAAAACGTTTACTAAAATCTGGATGGTTTTCTATGTTGATATCTGTATACCCTGCAAAATCTAATATATATTCAAAAATCCCCTCTCTGTCAAGTGTGAAATCTGGAATAGATTTTAGCGGATGAATATGAAGCATTGTTGCTTTAATTACTTGTTTTGCAATCATTTCTCCCTCGGAAAACTGAACGTCAAAAATAGTGCAGTTTTCATTAGAAAGTACATTAGAAACTTTGTTAATTTTTCGTGTTTTAAAGTATCCAAAAGTGGGAAGTTCTTCCATTTCTCTTGCAGAAAAAGCATCGTATTTCCAGTGCATTTCTTCACTAATATTCTGAATGTTTTTTTGCCTTTTCGTTAAAAAGCCTTCTTTTAAAATAATTTGTTTAGGAAGTATTTTACGTAAAGCAAATGGATGCTCGCTTCCAGGTTTAGAGTCGTCTAGACCAATCACTTCAAAATGCCCCCCTTTTCGAGTGAACGATTCAGAATAGTTGTTCATGTTTTCCATTACCGAATGGTCTACGAAATCACATAACGAAAAGTCGATGATGGCTTCTTCTGATTCTGGTATTTGGTCGAGCTTGTTTTTTAATTTTGTATAGTTTAAAAAACTTGAAAAATTTTGAACACTAACATAATATTTTCCTTCTTCTTTAAACATTAAAACATTTGGTTTTAAGATGTTTTTAATAAACAAAAGAATGTTTTTATTAATAATAATATGAATGATAAAAGTAACTAGAATTCCAACAATTATTCCAGAAATTAGACTTGTTACGATCGTTGTTATTAAGGTAATTGCAAAAATAATTAATTGTTCTGAACCAATTAGAAATACCTTTTTAATGTTTTCTGGAGATGCTAATTTGTATCCGGTATATACTAATATTGCTGCTAAAGCGGGTAGTGGTATCTTTCGTAATTCAGTCGCAAATAATAAAATAAAAACAACCAAAAAGCTAGCGTGAAAAAAGTTAGCGGATCTGTTTGTTCCTTTGTTATTAACATTTACAGAGCTTCTTGCAATTACAGTAACTACATTTAGTCCTCCTAAAAAACCACTAATTACAGTCGCCAACCCCAGAGCGCGAATATCTTTGTTTACGTTTGATCTTCTTTTTAATGTATCTAATTTATCTACAGCTTTAATACTTAATAAACTTTCTATACTTGCAATTAATGTAATGGCGAGCACTGCATTTAAAAAGTCTGAATCGTATATTTTTGAAAAATTAGGAAATGCAAAATTTGACAGGATGTCATCTGGTAAAGCGATTAGTAAACTTTTATCAATAGGATACGCTGAAGAAGAAACTAACTCAAAATAATAATACATTCCTACACTTAAAACTACAATCCACATGGGAGCTGGTATTAATTGAAAATACCGATTTCTAATTTTACTGTAAAAAATCATAATTAGTAAACTTATGATTCCTATTGAGCCTGCATATAAGATACTCAAATCATTTGATTTAATTAAATTTATAATTCCTTCGGGTATCTGAATTAGTAAGTCAATAATACTTCCTTTGGCATTTAAATTTCCAAACATCACATGAATTTGTTTGGCAAAAATTCCGATCCCTATGGCTGCTAACATCCCTTGTATTGCAGATCCTGGAAAGAAATCACCTAAAGATCCCATTCTTAAAAAACCAAGAATAATCATGATCACTCCAGACATGACGATTGCTGCTAGTGTAAATAAAAAACCTTCTTGCATATTGCCTTCACCAAGTGTGGTAATAGCAGCTAGAATAACCACGACCAAACCGTTTCCTGGTCCTGTAATGGTCACGTGAGAGCCTCCGATTAAAGAAACGACAATACCTCCAACTATGGCTGCAATAATCCCAGAAATAGGAGGTGCGCCAGATGCCAAAGCTAATCCCAATCCAAGAGGAAGGGCTATTAATGAAACTACAAAACCTGAAAAAAGGTTTTGTGGAAGATCACTTAAAAAAGTTTTAAAAGTATTTTTTTTAGCCATTTACTTTACAATTAATACATCTGTTGGTAATTCAGATAAAATGTACTCAATATCATGTGGAAAAATTCTATCAAAAAAACCAAGTTTGTTGGGAGCATTCATTATCAATAAATCTGCTCTTTTTACTTTTGCATAATGCCCAATGGAGTATCCTCTTTTTCCAAAAATACTTTGTGTCTTTACAGTTATATTTTTGTTATCTATGGTTTCCAAAATATGTTTTACTCTTTGGTCCTCTCTGTTGCTTAATCTTTCTTTTGCAATATTAGCTTTTCGCAACGTTTTGTCATCACTTACTTTTACATGTAATTCTGCTTGACTTACTTCTTCTACAATAGTTATTTTGTTGCATTGTAAGAAATTGGAAATTTGAAACGCTGTTTTGATCGTTTCTTCAGTTTTTTCTTCTTGTAAGCCGTTTACTACAATATGCTTACAGGCAACTCTAATAATAGAGGGTTTAATTAGTAATAAAATAGAACAAGGTGCTTTTCTTGTAATTTTTCTAGCAATAGAACCTACATAATATTTAAATAAGTTTTCTTTTTGAATTGCTCCAAGAATAAGTAAGTCTATTTTTTCTGAAATGGTCGTTTCAAGAATTACATTTACAGGATTTCCCTCTTTCCAAATAGTTTTGAAAGGTTTTTTAAGTGCATCGGCCTCTGTTAAAAGAGCCTTTAAAGCTATTTTTTTTTCATCAGATTTTGTACCAACATGCACTCCAACTAATTCAGCATCAAACATATTTGCAAGTCTGACAGCTTCAAAAATATTCGATTTTAAGTTTGGTGAAAATGCAATACCTATTAGTAATTTATCAAATTTTTTCAAAAACAAAAAAGTTTAAAGGTCAAGTAATAGGCACAATATAGGGAACTTTACAATAAAAAAATTAATATATTTTTTTTATTGATGCGTAAACATTCTTAAATTTACATATTAAACGAATATATTGAAATAAATGTTAGAATTAGCTGGAATTATTATCTTAGGAATCGTAGCTCAATGGGTTGCATGGAAGTTAAAAATTCCAGCAATTTTACCTCTATTATTAATCGGTTTGTTGGTAGGTCCCATTGCTGCCGAATTTTTAAGTGAAGACGGTGGAAAATGGATAGAACCAATTTGGAATGGAGAAAAAGGACTTTTTCCAGGAGATGGTTTGTACTATTTTGTTTCATTAGCCATAAGTATTATTCTTTTTGAAGGAGGGTTGACCTTAAAAAGAAGTGAAATAAAGAATGTTGGACCTGTAATTACAAAACTCATCACTTTGGGTTCTGCAATTACTTTTTTTGGAGCAGGAGTAGTGGCACATTATATTTTTGATCTTGGATGGGAACTTTCCTTTTTGTTCTCAGGTTTAATTATCGTAACAGGACCCACTGTAATTACACCAATTTTAAGAAATATTCCATTAAAAAAAGATATTTCTACGGTGTTGAAATGGGAGGGTATTTTAATTGATCCTATTGGTGCTCTGGTAGCTGTTTTAGTTTTTGAATTTATAAGCGTTGGAGGAGGAGGAGCTTTTACAAAAACAGCCTTGATCGAGTTTGGTAAAATTTTACTATTTGGAACTACTTTTGGATTTACTTTCGCACATGCGCTTGCTTTTTCGATTAATAAAAAATTAATACCACATTATTTATTAAACGTAGTTGCTTTATCAGCGGTCCTATTGGTTTTTGTACTGTCAGAAATCTTTGCTCACGAATCTGGTTTATTGGCCGTGGTGGTTATGGGAATGGTTTTAGGAAATGGTAACCTAGCAAATTTAAAAGAGTTACTCTATTTTAAAGAATCTTTGAGTGTATTATTAATTTCTATTTTATTTATTTTATTATCTGCTAACATTAATATAGAAGATTTGTTTCTTCTGTATACATGGAAAACAGTGGTGCTTTTTGCTGTGGTTGTTTTTATAGTTAGACCCATAGCGGTATTTGCAAGTACCCTAAACTCCAATTTAAAATTAAATGAAAAATTATTTATCAGTTGGGTGGGACCTCGTGGAATTGTAGCGGCAGGAATTGCCTCTTTATTTGGAAGTAAACTTATAAAACAAGAAGTTGATGGAGCAGAATATATTACGCCTTTGGTTTTTATGATTGTTCTAGGAACCGTATTATTAAATGCTACAACCGCTCGTTTTTTTGCTAAAATGGTAGGTGTTTTTCTTAAAAAATCTGATGCTGTTTTATTCGTTGGAGCTTCTAAGCCTGTAAGATTAATTGCGAATTTTTTAAAAGAAAAAGGCAAAAGAGTTATTTTGATAGATTCAAATAAAAGCTTTATTCAAGAAGCTTTAGATTCTGATATAGAGGCTTTTAAAGTAGATGTATATGACGATGAATTGGCTAATAATATAGAATTAAATGATGTAGGCTATTTAATAGCGTTGACAGGAAGTGATCAAGTAAATATGCATGCATTAAACAAATTTTCTGAAAACTTTGGTGAGCAAGGGGCTTATAAGTTAGCTTCTTCAAAAGAGATTACAGAAGCTTCTGATAGCGATCGAGAATCCTTTTTTACACCTCATGATGATTATATTAATTTAAGTGAAGCTTATAGAGAAAATCCAATAATTAACAAAGTGAATATTTCCAATCAAAAAGAATATAATTCATTATTAGAAGTACTTTCTAAAGAGGAGAAATCTATTCCATTATTTGTAGAGAATAAACAGGGCATTTATTTATTGCCAGAATTTGAAAAAAATAAGTTTGCAAAAGAGGATATTACATTGTTTTACCTAGGAAAGGTTGTAAACTAGTGCACTAATAAATTGTTATTTCGTTCGTATAATAAAGGTTTTCATGTCAAATAATTTTTTTACATGTCCAATTCAAAAGTTTGACGTAATTTTTCTAACATAGGATTCATTCCTTTCATTTTAAGATATTTTTCTTGTGGAGTGTATGCAAATCTTTTCTCTACAGTTTCGTTTAATGTTAAAATGATTTCGATCCCATAATTATTTAATTTTTCTCTTAAAAATTTTAAAAGTTTTGGTTTTCCTTTTCTAAATTGATCTTCCATCAATTTATTAGGAACTGTAAATAATATTTTAAAGCCATCTTCTAGTATAGGTAGTGCTGTACCAAAGATTGAAGCCATACTTTTTTGTCCCTTTTTATTTAGTAAATCGATGTATTCTTCCCAGTGTTTTTGAAGTGTCTTTTCTGTAAATATTTCTTTAGGATGATTGTCATAGTTAACTTCTGTACTCGCTTTTTTAGCCTCTTTTTTATGATGTATACTTTTTAGAGATAGTGAGGAAGTTCTTCTTTCTGCAGACTTATGAATTCCTTTTTCTAGGGTTGGTTTTCTTGTTTTAACCTCTTTGACAGGGGCTATTGTAGTTTTCTTCTCTAAAGGTTTAGATATTTCTTTTGCGGCAGGTGAAAGCGCTTGGAAAAAAGTAGCAGGTATTATATAATTAGCTGATTTTTTTTTTTCTCCATCAAAAGTGATAGAGGCAATTTGCATTAATGTTAACTCAACCAAAAGTCGTTGATTTTTGCTGGCTCTGTAGTTTAAATCACAATCATTAGCTTTTTTAATTGCTTGTATTAAGAAAGGTATGTTAGCTTTTGTTGCCTGGGTTAAATATTTCTTTTTTGCAACGTCACCAACTTCTAATAATACTAGGGTATCTTTGTCTTTAGCAACTAATAAATCTCTAAAATGACTTGCCAGCCCATTTATAAAATGATGTCCTTCAAACCCTTTGCTTAAAACAGTATTAAATGCATTTAATACTTGTGGAATTTTGTTTTCTAAGACCAAATCAGTCATGTTAAAATAGGTTTCGTAGTCTAAAACATTTAGATTTTCGGTAACAGCTTCACGAGTTAAATTAGTTCCTGAAAAACTGACAACTCTATCAAAAATTGAGAGGGCATCACGCATAGCACCATCAGCCTTTTGAGCAATAATATGGAGGGCGTCATCTTCAGCAGTGATATTTTCTTTTTCACAAATAATCTTAAGATAATTTTTAGCATCCAGCACCCCAATTCGTTTAAAATCAAAGATTTGACAACGAGATAAAATGGTTGGAATAATTTTATGTTTCTCGGTAGTTGCGAGAATAAAAATAGCATGTGCAGGAGGTTCTTCTAGGGTTTTTAGAAACGCATTAAAAGCTGCCTGAGAGAGCATATGAACTTCATCAATGATATAAACTTTATATTTTCCTGTTTGAGGAGGAATACGAACTTGCTCTGTTAGACTTCTAATATCATCTACAGAATTATTAGATGCAGCATCTAACTCAAAAATATTGAATGCAAAATCTTCCTCTTCAGAAACTTTCACACCTTGTTGATTGATGTTTTTTGCCAGAATTCTAGCACAGGAAGTTTTTCCGACCCCACGAGGGCCCGTAAACAACAATGCTTGTGCAAGATGATTGTTTCTTATCGCATTTTCTAAGGTATTGGTAATGGCTTGTTGCCCAACCACATCTTCAAAATTTTGAGGACGATATTTGCGTGCAGAAACTATAAAATGCTCCATTAATTTAGTATAAATATATCTAAACAAAAATAGGAATCTCATCGATTTTCTACAAGAAGGTTTCTTAACAAAATGCTAAAGTTGTAAACAAGTTGTAAATAGTTTGAGAGAAGACAACAGGAGATCGCTCTGAAAAACATATTTTTGTATTGTGCTCTTTGAGATTTTTAAACAGAATACTATTATCTTGGAGTTTATATTAATCATTGTAACTACATTATTATGAAGAATATTTTAAAACCTATTATTTTTTTTGGTTGTTTAACATCATTACTATTTTATTACGGTTTTACCGATAAGAACACTTCTCAAGCAAAGTTAATTGACGTTTCAAAGGACGAAATTAAAGTAGCCTATTTTGCAAGTGGATGTTTTTGGTGTGTAGAGGCTATTTTTGAGAGTGTTATTGGAGTAAAAGAGGCTGTTTCTGGATACGCTGGTGGCCATACTTTACAACCAACTTATCAAAGTATTGGAACTGGAAAAACGGGTCATGCTGAAACTGTTGCGGTGTATTATGATCCTAAAAAAGTTTCATTTTCTACGTTACTTTCTGTGTTCTTTGGTTCTCATGATCCAACAACGGTTAATGGACAGCACCCAGATTATGGAACTCAATATAGATCTATTGCTTTTTATACTTCTGATGTCGAAAAACAAGCCATCATAAAAATAATAGCCAATTTAAATAAGGAGAAATATCAAGGTAATATTGCCACAGAAGTTTCGCAACTGATACATTTTTATAAAGCAGAAGATTATCACCAAGATTTTGAAAAAAGAAACCCAAACCAAGAATATGTTCGGGCAGTTTCTATACCAAGATTACAAAAATTTAAAAGGAAGTTTCCAAAACTTCTAAAAAAGTAACCGATGAACTCCTTCATCATATCCAGAGGTAAACGAGGACCTGTTTTACAGTTAATTAGGGTCAGATAGTAATTATTTTAAATAAAAAAAACCAACACTAACGTTGGTTTTAATTACAATTTTATTTCTGCTATTAGTTCGTTTTCTTCTCAATAATCGCTTTATCGGCGAGAATTCTTTTCTCTCTATTTGCAACTTCCCAGGCGGTATGAAAAATCAAACGTGTTCTATTTTCTAATAATTCATAGTTGATTTTATCTGGAGTATCTGATGGTTGATGGTAATCTGCATGTGTTCCATTAAAATAAAAAATAACGGGTACATTATTTTTTGCAAAGTTATAATGATCAGATCTATAATAGAATCTGTTGGGATCGTTTATGTCATTATATTTATAGTCGATATTAATATCTATGTATTTTTTATTTATTGTTTCAGATATAGTATGCAATTCTGTACTTAGTTTGTCTGACCCTATCAAATATAAATAATTAGTATCGGTTTTATGTCTGTCGTCAATTCTACCAATCATGTCAATGTTTAAATTGCATACTGTATTTGCTAGAGGAAAGATAGGAGCTACATCAGTATAGTACCTAGAGCCTAAAAGTCCTTTTTCTTCACCAGTCACGTGTAAAAATAAAATAGAACGTTTAGGGCTTTTTCCAGCTTCTACTGCCATTTGAAAGGCTTGAGCAATTTCTAAAATAGCAA
>MDSY01036184.1_pt1 | contig 11110 bp, 9 predicted proteins | sample 811131 | NCBI WGS metagenome assembly MDSY01 (sample SAMN05326643, study PRJNA326480) | marine metagenome | isolation source: seawater | place: Atlantic Ocean: South West | collected 2010
TAAATTTCTTATAGCCTTTGTGAGTATTTAAATTATTTTTGTAAGCTTTTACAGAAGCTCTCAGAATTGGAAATCTTAATATTTTATGTGCTTCATTATTTTCTCTATCTAAGGGCGCAATACCTTGTCCTGTCCAAGTCCATTGTCCAAAGATAGCATTTCCTTCAAGAGCAAATCTTGAGGTGCCCCAACCACTTTCTTTTGCAGCTTGTGCCAAAGCTATTGATACCGGTATAATATCCATTCTCTTTTCCAATTCTTTAATATTTTTTTTTGCTATTTTGTATTCTCTAAATTTTTGATTCAACCAAAGTTTATCTTTTTTAAGCATGTTATCTTTTTTATTAATAATTTTTAATTTGTTTCTATCCTCTAAAATCTTTTCGTTTTCTGCAACAACTAGAGGTAAAACTATTTTTATAAAAGTTTCTTTTTTCAACTGCACGTCCTTAATTTCATCTAAATCTTTTGGAAATTGAGTAAAATATATTGGTTTTACTCTTTTGTTAAATCTTACTTTTTTTAGATCATACTCAACATCATCGAAAAGATTTAAAACAGTGGCAGTTTTTAAATTTAAATTTGGAAGGACAAGTTCTGATACTTGGCTAGGTTCTTTCTTTTTTAATTTTTCTTCAACTTTTTTTTCTGGTAATTTTACGATCTTATCTTTTTTTTCTTTTAATTCAGGTTCATCTTTTTTAACTATTTTTTTTTTATCAATTTTATTTATTTTTTTTGTTTCAATTATTTCTTTATTATCTAAATTACTAAATACTGTATAACTAGTTATTGCTATTGCAATTACGATAGTGGCTATACCTAATCTTTCTATTATTTTATTTAATTTTTTTTGCTCGAACTTAGTATTATAGATACTGTTAAGAGTATCGATAAATAAGCTGCTTAGAAACTCGCCTATATGACTTCCTAATTTAGGAAATGTATTTAAAAACCCAATTCCAATTTTACCAAGCGTGGCCCATAATCCATATAAAGACCTGACTAAATTTTTTTTAAAATTTTGATAGTTTAGCGTTATATTATTTCCGTATCTATTTAATGGTTTAAAAAGATTTTTTTCGAAAAAAGTTATATTGATTTCTTTTGGTATTGGAACGTTATTTTTCTTTAAAATATGTTCAATTTGAGAGTTAGTTAAATTTTTTTTTCTCTTAATGTAATCTTGAATATCATTAATTTTATATATTCTTGAAAGCTCTAATAACGTATCTCTATAAGTTAAATTTTTTTTCATTTATTCAGCCTCGACAGTTTTGACTTCTGTTACATAGTGTTTTAAAAGATTTTGAACACCTTGCTTTAAAGTCATTAATGAACTAGGACACCCGGAGCAACTACCTTGGAGCTCTACTTGAACTATTCCATCTTTATAGGATTTAAATTTTATATCTCCTCCATCTTTTGCAACTGCTGGTCTTATTTTTGTATCTAAAACTTCTTTAATTTTAATAACAACTTCATCTTCATCCTCATCTTTTTTTTCTTCTTTTATTAGTTTAGAGAGTATTGGAGATTTATTTTTTTCAAAATATTCATTTAAATGGGAAATTACCATTGGCTTAAGGGCATCCCAAGCTATTAAGTCATTTTTTTTTACTGTTAAAAATTTTTCAGACAATAAAACAAGCTCTACACCTTTAAAGTTTAGTAATTGTTTTATAAAAGTATTGTCTATTTTGTTTAATTGTTTTTTTTGAAACTCTTCTGTACCTATAGTAGATACAGTTTGATCGCTCAAAAACTTTAAAGAATTTGGATTTGGTGTTTGTTCAATTTGTATCATTAGCTATATGTATATTATACAAAACCAACTATATCACGTATCTTTTTCAGATTCTTTTCAGATTTTATTAAGGCCTTTTCCTTGCCTTCTTTTAAAACTACTTCTATATGGGTTTTATCTTCCATTAATTGATCAATTTTTTTTCCCAAAGGACAAACAACTTCTACAAGAAGTTCTGATAGCTTCATTTTCAAGTATGAAAACTCTTTTCCACTCATTTCTTTTAGAACATCGTCCAAAGATTTTGTGGATATATCGGAAAATATATTAAGCAAATTTAGAGCTTCTGGTTTTTTTTCTAGTTCTTTTTTGTTATCTGGTATTGTAGATGAGTCTGTTTTTGCTTTTTTTATTTTTTTTATAATTTCATCTGCGCTGTCTCTAAGATTAATTCTTGAGTAATCAGATATATCTGATTTACTCATTTTTTTTGTCCCATCCCTTAAGCTCATCACTCTAGAAATATTTTTTTGTATTAAAGGTTCTGGTAAGGGAAAAAAATCTTTAGCACCAAAATCATTATTAAATTTTTGAGCGATATCTCTTGATAATTCAAGGTGTTGTTTTTGGTCAGCTCCTACTGGAACATGCGTTGCCTTGTATAGCAATATATCAGCAGCCATTAAATTAGGATAAATATAAAGACCTACACTTGCTTTTTCTTTGTCTTTTCCCGCCTTGTCTTTAAATTGTGTCATTCTACTTAACCATCCAACTTTAGAAACACAATTTAAAATCCAAGCTAATTCAGCATGTCCACTTACTGAGGATTGATTAAAAATAATGCTTTTTGTATCGTCTAAGCCAGAGGCTAATAAAACCGCTGCTGTCTCCAAAATATTTTCTTTTAATTTTTTTGGATTTTGAAAAGTTGTAATAGCGTGCAAATCAACGACACAATAAATACATTCCATGCTTTTTTGCAATTTTACAAAATTTTTTATTGCACCTAAATAATTTCCTAGGTGTAAGTTACCAGTAGGTTGAACGCCAGAAAAAACTAATTTTTTATCATTCATATTAATTTGCTTTATAGTTTTTTATTTTTAATATCCCTAATAAATAACATGTTATTAAATAAGTTGTTGTTACAAAACTTACAATAGATAAAAGATAAATAAACTTAAATTTATTTAAATATTCTAAACTTTCTGCAAAATAATTTAAAGAAAATAGTAAAAGAAATGACATCAATACAGTAGAAAAAATAATTTTTAAAATATTTACTAACATATACTTTTCAAGAATTAACAACTTATTTTTGTTTAGTAAGTAAATATAAATAATCGAGCCAATCCAAGTAGATATTGATGTAGAGATTGGAATAATTAAAAAACCTATCGTTTTAAATAAAAGAAGGCTCATCGAGGTGTTTAAAAAAACTACAAAAGATGCAATGTAAAAAGGAGTTTTTGTGTTATCTCTTGCAAAGAAGAAATTAGAAAGAACTTTAATTAAAGCAAAAGCAGGTAACCCATAGCCAAAATAAATCAGCGCATTAGAAGTAATTTTTACATTTGCTTGTGTAAAAGAACCATAGCCAAACAAAGCATTAACAATTTCATCAGAAGCTAAAATCAGACCAAGGCTTGCCGGAATAGATAAAAATAAGGACAATTCAATAGATTTATTTTGAATTTTTGAAACTAAAATAAATTTTCCTTTTTTTATTGCGTTCGACAAAACAGGTAGAGAAACTGTTCCAATTGCTATACCAGCTATAGCAAGATTAATTTGATAGATTCTTTCTGCATAATATAAATAAGAAACTGCACTAGTTTCAAAAGAAGCTATTATTGTTCCAATCAAAATATTAATTTGTGTTACGCCAGAAGAAAATATACTTGGTAAAAGTTTTTTAAAAAAAAATTTTACTTTTGAACTTACCTTTAGTTTAAATTTAATTGCCGGCTTATAGTATTTTAATGTAAAAAATATTAAAAATATTAATTGTGTTATGCCAGACAAGGTAACACCATATGATAAATTTTTGGCAAAATTTAAATCTAATAAATAAGAAATTAATAAACTTAAGATTAATATTATATTTAATAATATTGGTGCGGCTGCAGCTGCAGCGAACTTATTATTTGAATTTAAAATTCCAGAAAAAAAAGAGGAAATACTTACAAAGAATAAAAATGGAAAAGTTATTCTTGCATATTCTACAGCAATATTAAATTTTTCTGTTTCATCAAAAAAACCTGGAGCCAATAGATAGACGACATATGGCGCAAAAATTTCCACAATAAGAACGATAAATAATAATATTAATACTAAAAAGGTGAGGACATCGTCTGCAAAAATTTTTCCATTTTTTTTTCCTCTTATTTTTTCTCTTGAGTAGCTTGGGATAAAAGCAGCATTAAATGTACCTTCTGCGAACAATCTTCTAAATGTATTTGGGAGACGAAATGCAACAAAAAATGCATCTGCATATATCGAGGCACCAAGGAAAGTGGCGATCAATATATCTCTAATATAACCTAGCAACCTACTAATTAGAGTAAAAAAACTAAATACTGTCGCAGATGAAAGTAAGTTCATAAAATTTCTAAATTAAGCCACAAATTAATAGTGATATGTATTAATTTTTCAATATTATATTTATAATTAGTTTATTGTAAGATTTAAATAATATCATAATATTAAATAGTAAAAATTTAAATGACGAAAAAATCTAAAATTGATCATTATTCAGAGAAAGAAGCCCTAGATTTCCATATTAAAGGAAGGTCAGGCAAAATCGAGGTTATATCTTCGAAACCCCTAACAACTAAAAGAGACCTTTCACTAGCCTATTCTCCTGGTGTTGCAGCTCCTGTAAAAAAAATAGCAGAAGATCCAGAGGCTGCATATGATTATACAAGTAAAGGAAACTTAGTTGCGGTAATCAGCAATGGGTCGGCAATTCTTGGTTTGGGTAACCTTGGATCTTTAGCTTCAAAACCGGTCATGGAAGGAAAGGCAGTTTTGTTTAAAAGATTTGCTGATATTGACTCTATAGATATTGAGGTGGATAGTGAGGACCCTAACGAAATAATTAATACAATAAAAAATATAGGCAATACGTTTGGTGGAATAAACCTTGAAGATATTGCGGCTCCAAATTGCTTCATCATTGAAAAGAGGCTAAAAGAACTGTTAGACATACCTATTTTTCACGATGATCAACATGGAACAGCAATTATAACAACGGCTGCATTAATAAATGCTTTGGATATTTCTGGAAAAAAAATTACAGATGTAAAAATAGTAGTCAATGGAGCGGGAGCATCTGCAATAGCTTGTTCAAATTTGTTTAAAAGCTCTGGAGTTAAAAATGAAAACCTTATCATGTGTGATCGTAAGGGTATAATTTACAAAGGAAGAGATAACGTTGACCAATTTAAATCAGCACATGCAATTGAAACTAAATTAAGAACTCTAGATGATGCTATGAAAGGAGCTGATGTTTTTTTAGGCCTATCAGCAAAAGACGTAGTGTCTAAAGATATGATAAAATCTATGGCCAAAAATCCTATTATTTTTGTTTGTGCAAATCCTGATCCAGAAATAAAACCAGAAAGTATTCAAGAAGTAAGAGCCGACGCTATTATTGCAACAGGCAGATCCGACTACCCAAACCAAGTAAATAATTTAATTGGATTTCCTTACGTGTTTCGTGGTGCACTAGATGTAAGAGCAAAAGAAATAAACGAAGAAATGAAAATTGCTGCCGCTAACGCTATAGCACTTCTAGCGAGAGAAGACGTGCCTGATGAAGTGGTAGCAGCCTATGGAGGAGATAGACCAAAATATGGGAAAGAATACATCATTCCATCAACATTTGATCCTAGACTAATAAGTGTAATTCCAGTTGCAGTTGCAAAAGCTGCTGTAAGCAGTGGTGTGGCTAGAAAAAAAATTATAAATTTTGAAGGTTATAAAGATGAATTAACCAATCGTCTTGATCCGTCGATGTCTCTTATGCAAGGTATCAACGCTAAAATTAAAAAAAAATTGAAAAGGGTCATTTTTGCAGAAGGTGAAGATAAAAATATGCTTAAAGCAGCTATAGAGTTTGGAAAAAATAAGCTGGGTATACCTATTTTAATTGGAGCTGAAAATAGAATTAGAGAACAATTAAAAAAAATTGGTTTAGATGAAAATTATAAAATTGATATTGTAAATTCTACAGACAAAGAAAAAAGAGATAAATATGTTAAATATTTATATAAAAAACTTCAGAGAGACGGTCAATTAGAAAGAGATGTTGATCGTTTAGTAAGAAATGATCGAATAGCTTGGGGATCATCTATGATTGCCTGTGGAGATGCAGACGCAATGGTCACTGGAAATATAAGGCATTACGCAGCTTCTATTGAAAAACTTAAAAAAGTTGTTGATTCTAGAGATGGTGAAGAAATTTTTGGAATGACAATGATGGTTTCAAAGGGAAAAACTATTCTAGTAGCGGATACAAATGTTCGAGACTTTCCATCTTCTGAAAGATTAGCTAGTGTGTCAATTTCTTGCGTTAGAGTTGCAAGATTATTTGGGTTTGATCCTAAGGTAGCTTTCTTATCTCATTCGACTTTTGGAAAACCTGTTTCTAGGAATACAAAACATGTTAGGGATGCGATTGAGCTACTTAAATCAAAAAATGTTGATTTTGATTTTGACGGCGAGATGCAGCCAGATGTTGCATTAAACTCTATTTATAAAGAGATTTATCCTTTTTCTAAAATTGTAGGAAAAGCTAATATACTAATAATGCCCGCTCTTCATAGCGCTGCCATTTCAACAAAGCTAATGAAGTCTTTTGGAGGTGCAAAATTGATAGGTCCTCTTTTAATAGGTCTTGGATTACCTATTGAGGTGGCTCCCCTTAGATCTTCAACATCTGATATTTTACACCTGGCATCTATAGCAGCATTTTCTTCTGGCGTAATTGATTACAAAAAAAATTAATTTTTATATCTACTTAATTCAGACACCAAATAAATTGAGGGTATGACGTCCTCAACATCATAAATATTATTTGCCTCATTTATAACTTCTTTTTTTTCTTCCTCATCAATAGCTATTCCAAATATGTATATTTTTTTATTTATAGTTTCTAGGGTGTAATTGCCTGACTTTATATTTTTATTAAAAATAATTGCTGATCTCAATTGACTAGTAATTAAAATATCTTTTGCGGTGCTTTTAAAATTTGATTGACCTTTAATCGTAAGAGCATTTTTAACTGATCTTACACCTTTTGTTTCCCATGCAAGTTTGGTTATTTTTATTTTATCTTCTGGTTTATCAACTTTTCCTGTTAAAAATATTCTACCATCTAGAACCTCTACTCCTATAAATATTAAATATTTTTTTTCAGTTAGAGCTAATCTAGCCACTAAACTTTTTTGCATTATTGTATCGTCGATTTGCATCCCAACGGTTCTTGGGTCAAAAGTAATATCCACTCCCTTGCCAAAGCGAGTTACATTAGTGCAGCCAAGAAAAAATATTAATACAGACATTGAGAGAAAAAATTTTATTTTTTTTTTATTTCTAAGCATAATTTATAAATTATTTTTTTTGGTATTTTTTCTTTTAACGATATCAATTCAACCACATCTTTCAAACTATATTTTTTTAAATAGCTAACAGCTTGTTTTCTTAATATATCATCTTCTATTGTCTCATTTTTTTCTTTTGTAATATTTTTTTTAGAAATAATAACAGTTAATTCACCTTTAATTGGTGATTTAAAAAGTTTGAATTTATCTAGACTTCCTCTGTAGAAACTTTCATGAATTTTAGTTATCTCACGTGCCAACAATATTTCTCTATTAATAAAAAAATTTTTAAAATTAGTTATATAAAAATTTACTTTAATTGCAGGTATAAAAAAAATTATTGAAAAATTTAAATCCTTTAAGTTATTTAATATTTTAGACAGCTCTTTTTCTTTTTTTGGTAGAAAACCATAAAACAAAAACTTATCCTCAAATCCCGATATACTCATTGTTGCAATTACTGATGATGCGCCTGGAACTGGAATAATATTAATATTATTTTTTATACACTCATTAATTAAAATATTACCTGGGTCTGAAATAGATGGTGTACCTGCGTCTGAAATTAACGACAAAATTTTGCCCTCATTTAAATATTCAATGATATTATTTAATTTTTTTCTTTCATTAAACTTATGGTATGAAATTAGTCTCTTTTTTATTTTTAAATAATTTAATAACTTTAAAGAACGTCTTGTATCCTCACACAATATGATATCTGAATTATTTAAAACACTTATTGCTCTATTTGTAATATCTTCTAAATTACCAATTGGAGTTGAAACAATATATAAGCCTTTAGTAAGTATCATTTTATGAATAGATTTTTAATAGTTATATTATCTTATATAATATTTTTTTTTAATACTAACCTAATTAGTAATGAAAAAATTGAATCACTTAAAGTGGGATTATTAGTGCCCTTTAGTGGAGAATACAAAAATTTAGGAAACTCTATAATGTTTTCTATACAGATGGCACTTAACGAAATCGATGATGATAAATTAATTATTATACCAAGAGATTCTGGATCAGATGATAAAATTAAATTAAATCAATCAATAACAGAAATTATAAATGAAGGTGCAAAAATAATAATTGGTCCTATTAGTCATGATGACTTTAATGTAGCAAATAAATATAAAGAAATAATATTTATTTCGCCCTCAAACCTTCAGCCAAATATTAATAAAAATATTATAAGCATAGGGATAAGTTTAGAATCTCAGCTTGGGGCCTTAAATAAATTTATCAAAACACAAAATAAAAAAAAAACAGTAATATTATATCCAAACAATGAATATACTGAAATACTTGATCAAAAAATTAAAAGTTTAAATTTAAAAAATTATAAAATTTTCAAGTACAACCCGGATCCCAAAGTATTAACTGGCGAGATAGAAAAGCTTACAAATTATTCTCAGAGAAAAAGAAATCTGGAATTAAGAAAGAAAATTCTAGAGAAAAAAGAAGATATAAAGTCTGTTGCCGAATTAAAATCATTAGAACAAAAATATACTTTAGGTCCAGTAAGTTTTGATTCATTAATTATAATTGACTTTGGAAATAGCCTTAAAAGTGTGCTTACTTCCTTAATTTTCTCAGATGTAAATCAGGATGAAGTCCTCATAACAACTGTTAATCAGTGGTTTGATAAAAGTATATTTTTAGAAAATTCTCTAAATAGATTATTTTATCCCTCAGTAAATTACAAAAATTTTCAAAAATATAATAAAAAATATTTCAAAACATTTAATATTCAACCAAGTGAAATTACAGTTCTTACCTATGATGCTCTAGGACTTATTTATTTTGTTTGGAAGAAAAATAAAAAAATAAATTCTATAAATAATTTTTTTATAAAGGAAAAAATAAAAGGAAAAATTGGAACTTTTAGTATTAACGACGGGATAGTTAAGCAAGATTTAGATATCTACAAGATAGAAAATAAAAAGTTTACAAAATTTTAATTTTTTTTTTTAATTTTTTAAAGGCAATATATCTGTGATCAATTTGCATTTTTTTTCTTTTATTCATTTGACCAAAAGTTAACTTTTTCCCTTGAGGTATAAAAATTGAATCATAGCCAAATCCGTTTTTACCTTTAATTTGTTCAGATAATATTCCATTAATTTTACCTTCTACAGAAATAATCTTTTTATTAAGAAATTTTATAGAAAGACAACATACAAATGTAGCTTTTCTATTTTTTCTTTTTTTTAATTTATTCTCTTTTCTCACTAAAATTAATATCTTTTGCATAGCTTTATTAAAAGAGCCGTGTTTTTTAGCCCATCTTGCTGAATAAATTCCAGGTCTATTATTAAGGCATTTTACTTGTAGACCAGAATCGTCCGACAAAGATATTAGATTGGTTTTTTTATTAAAATAATTAGCTTTTAAAATTGAATTTTCTTTAAAATTTTTTCCAGTTTCTTTGGGACTTTTAATTTTAAGAACTATTGGGGAGATTTTTTTTATTTTTTTTGATAAAAGATAGCTAATTTCTTTGAATTTTCCCTTATTATGAGTCCCTATCAAAATTTTTCTTATTTTTTTCATTATCATCTAGTAATTGAGAATTTATTACCTATATAGCAGATATGGCTGAAAATAGTGAAAAAAAAATAACACAAAATTTAGATGAGACCGTAGAAAAAGAAATTCTAGAAGTCAAAGAACTTTCCATTGAAGATAAATTAAAAGAGACAGAAGAAAAATTATTAAGGTCTCTGGCTGAAACAGAGAATCAAAGAAGAAGATTTGAAAAAGAAATAAAAGACGCATTTGATTTTGGGGGCTTTAATTTTGCTAAAGAAACCTTATCAATTTTAGATAATGTACAAAGAGCTAAAATTTCAATAACAAATGATGATACTTTTAAAGAAAACAAAGATCTATCTAAATTTATAAAAAATATAGATATATTAGAAAAAGATTTAATTTCTATATTTGAAAAAAACAAAATTAAAAAAATAGAAACTATTAAACAAAAATTTGATCCAAACTTTCATCAGGCTATGCTTGAAATTGAAGACGATAATTATGAGCCAGGAACAATTGTTCAAGAAATACAGCCTGGATACTTGTATGGAGAGAGGTTATTGAGACCTTCTTTTGTTGGTGTTTCAAAGAAAATTGATGATAAAAATGAAGAAAAAAACCAAAAATTAAAATAAAACACTTGCACATTCAAAAAGAGCACCCATATAAAAAATGAAAGGATATTATTATGAGTAGAGTTATTGGAATAGATCTTGGAACAACAAATTCATGTGTATCGATCATGGATGGTTCGCAAGCAAAAGTTTTAGAAAACACCGAGGGTGCGAGAACCACTCCTTCTGTAGTTGCTTTTTTAGACAATGATGAAAAACTAGTCGGGCAACCAGCAAAAAGACAGGCCGTGACAAATGCCGTTGATACTATTTTTGCATCTAAAAGATTAATTGGCAGAAGTTTTGAAGATAAAACTGTAAAAAAAGATATAGGCAAAGTTCCTTTTAATATTGTTAAGTCTGAAAATGGAGAAGCTTGGGTAGAAGGCAAAGGTAAAAAATATTCACCTTCCCAGATATCAGCCTTTGTTTTACAAAAAATGAAGGAAACTGCAGAAAAGTATTTAGGTCAAGCAGTTACTAAAGCTGTAATTACAGTTCCGGCTTATTTTAATGATTCACAAAGACAGGCTACTAAAGATGCAGGAAAAATTGCTGGCCTTGATGTTAAGAGAATTATAAATGAACCTACTGCA
>MDSY01039334.1_pt1 | contig 11110 bp, 9 predicted proteins | sample 811131 | NCBI WGS metagenome assembly MDSY01 (sample SAMN05326643, study PRJNA326480) | marine metagenome | isolation source: seawater | place: Atlantic Ocean: South West | collected 2010
AAATTTATATTATCAAATAATTGGAAACTATAAATTGATAATGAAAATAATAAAAAAGCATTTAAAAAAATATCTGCCAATCCATCTATAAACCTTCCATAAAATGTTGAAATACTAAAATACCTTGCTACAGTCCCATCACAAAAATCAAGTATTCGGTATAATAAATAAAAAATTATTCCAAAATTGAAATATTGTTCTGTTCCGATAATTATAAATATTCCCATTAATATTGAGATTGCAAAGTTAATAAGTGTTAAAAAATTTGGATTTAATTTTAAGATTATAAGTAACGGTGTAACACTATAAGAGATTCTACAACACAAGACCTGGAAAAAGGACTCATTAGTTAAATTATAAATTTTACTGGTTTTAGTTGAAATATTTTTAAATATTTTAAAATAATTATTCATAAAATATATAATTTTAATTTATAGTATTTAAAATGGTTTTAATATCTTTTTTTTCTATCTTCACAGGGTTGTTTTTAAGCCTTGAAGGGTTTACCCCTCCAATAACTTTAGAATAACAATCATTCAAATTAATTTTTAATTTTCTTAGACTTCCTTCAAGTTTGCCTACTTTTTTTAATCTGCTTAAGTAAGAAGTGAAATCGTCAATAGAACTAGTTCCAGATAATTCAAATAATATTTTAAAACGGGATTTTAAATCAATATTTTTATCGGCATAAGAAATATTTTTGTAATTGAATTTTAAAAACTCATTCAACGTTAAAGAAACTGCATGTCCATGACTAACGTTAAAAAGACTTGTAAATGGATAAGACAAAGCGTGAGGTGCTGTTGTTCTAGAAATTGCAATTGCTTTTCCAGAGAGATTTGCTGCCAATGCCATTTCAAAAGTGTTGTTTAAATTTGGTTTTTTAATAAAATTTTGAAAACTTTTGAATGAATATTTTAGTGACTTTTTTGAATATAAAATACTTTCTTTATTTGATTTTAGTGAGATAAGTGACTCTATGCCTTGAGAAATAGCATCAAATCCAGAAGCAGCTTTAAGTGATTTCTTTGAGTCTATAATAAGTTCTGGCAACAAAAAGAAATAGTCAGGTTTGATTTTCACATGCTCAATGGAATATTTTAAGCCATTAATATAAATAACGGCAGTGGGTGTTACTTCCGCTCCAGAACCGGCAGTAGTAGGTATGGCACATAAAACGGTTTTTTTATGGAATTTTAAATCATTTTTTTTTATATCTGATGTTTTTAGATTCACATCAAGGCAATTTGCAGCTTTAGCATAATCTAAAACAGTCCCACCGCCAATAGCAAGAATAAGATCTGGATTAAATTTTTTGCGTATTTTTATTATTTCTTTTAGCTCAGAAAACTCAGGTATATAATTTTTTTTAAAATAAGTAATTGTTTCTCTATTTTCCAAATATTTATTGAATATCTTATTCGCACCAGATTTATTAAAAGAATTTTTTCCTGTAATTAAAAATATTTTCTTAAATTTTTTTTCAGAAAAAAAGACGTCAAGATCACTTTTATATTTATTGATAATCATGATGATTTAAATATTTTTTTAATTTTAATAAAATCTTTTGGTCTTTTTAAGTTTGAAATTGCACCAGGCTTAATTTTTATTTCTAGAAATGATGGACCACTACTTTTGATAATTTTTTTTAATGTTAATTTTAATTTTGAAAGTTTATTAATTGAATAGACTTTTTTGTACCCAGCTATTTTTGCCATGTCATTGAATTTGAAATTTTGTGAAAAAGTGCTTTGACCTCCAACAGACTCGTGTGAGGCATTATTTAGAAGTATGTGAATATAGTTTTTTTGTCCAAACAGACCTGCACTTCTTAAGGATCCCAAATGCATTAATAAGGATCCATCTCCATCCAAACAAATAATTGGGTTTTTAGTAGAAAGTGATAAACCTAGCGCTACCATGGATGAATGCCCCATTCCTCCAACCATGTAAAAGTCTTTTCCCTTTTTAAGTTTATGTATTTTTCTTAATTGGTGCAACTCTCTCGACGTATATCCAGTTGTAGAAATAATTTTAGAATTTTTTTTAATTTCATTTAATAGATTTATAATCACATTTTCTCTTGAAATATCAGATCTAATATTTATTTTTTTATTTTGCTCTACTCTACTAACTGATCTGTCTATTAAAATATTTCTTTCTACAAGACAAGCAACAGGTTGTTTATTTTTTATTCCATAATTTATCAACTTTTTTATTTTATCTAAATCTTTGTCGGTGCGTAAAACTCGATATTTAATATTTAATAAATTTAATATATCTGGAGTTATTTTTCCTTTAACATTATGTTGAGGTTCGTCTGGATTTTGACTAGGAGATCCTCTCCAGCCAATAATCAAAAGCATAGGAATTGAATAAACCTTTTTATGTGCAATTGAAATTAGTGGGTTAATAGCATTACTTAATCCAGAGTTTTGTAAGTAAACGCAAGGCATTCTGCTCGTAGCTAAGTTGTATCCAATTCCTAAAGAAATTGCACTTCCTTCATTAAAGGCGGGATAGTGTTTAGCGCCATTTGTTTTATCAATTTTTTTAATTAAAAGTTTTAACGTACTGTCAGGCACTCCTGTAAAAAAATTTATATTTTTAGACTTCAAAGTGTTAATAATTTTTTCTACTGAAACCATTTTATTTAATAAGTTTAATAATACTACTAACAGAGGACAATTTTTTTTCAGATTCGTAGGCTCTTCCATTTTTTAAAATGCTAGAGGCGACGTCAACCATAGCGGGATGTGATGCTCTGAGAAGTTGATTTGCATAAATAACTATTTTAAATCCATTTTCTATTAATTTTTTTTCAGTCGTAAAAGAATAGGTTGATGGGACAGCTACTAAGGGTTTAAAATATTTCGATTTTCTAAATTTTTTAGCAAATGAAAATACCTGCTTAGGGTTTTTTTCTTTACTATGTATCATTATAGCGTCAGCACCCGCTTTAGAGTATGCATTGGCTCGACTTAGGGCATCGTTGATATCTTTTCCTAAAATAAAACTTTCAATTCTAGCTATTACCATAAAATCTTTTGAAACTGTTGATTTCTTAGATACAGAGATTTTTTTACTAAAATCTTTTTTAGTGTCCTGTTTGACCCCAGACTGTTCTTTAAAGAGTGAATTTTTTTTCAATCCAACTTTATCCTCTAAAATAATTGCAGATACTCCAAGTCTATCTAGGGTTTTAATAATAAATGGTAAATGCTCTATTCGACCACCGTTATCACCATCAAAAATAAATGGTTTTGTTGTTACGTCCAATATTTCGTTCAAGCCTAATATTCTAGTAGAGTAGTCGACTGATTGGTTGTCTGGCTTTCCTCTTATTGTAGAGTCCGTGAGACTCGAAGACCACATGCCATCAAAAGCAAAAAAATTTTTATTTTTTAATACTGATAAATTTTCGATGATAAGACCTGTTAATGCACTATGTGCTTCTAAAATTCTTACAATCTTTTTAGACTTAATAAGTCTAGACAGTTTAGCTCTTCTATTGTCTGGAGTGGCACCAACTTCTAATTTTTTTTCATTAATCTTGGACAAAGAAATATTTTTCACATATTTTGTTTCTATTAGCCTACCTTTATATTTTTTAAGAGATTTAATTACTTTTTCTCTAATTGTTTTTTGAATGCCCTTTCTCCAATCATCACCATGAACAATGAAGTCGGGTTTTAATAAATTAATATTTTTAGAATAATCAAGTGTCTCTTGAGGCACCACTCTCTTAATAAAAGAAATTTTTTTTATTAATTCCTCTCTTTGCTCGTAGCTTAAATGTGGTAAATTTTTATATTCAATTATCGCACTGTCAGTCAGTAAACCAACTGTAACATCTCCAAACTTAGATGCATATTTAAGTATTTTTTTATGACCCTCATGAAGAAGATCTTCGGAAAAGGCAAAATATACAGTTTTTTTCATTTTATTTTTTTTAAAAGTTTTTAATAGCTAAATTATAGTCACTCATTTTATTTATGTTTATCCACTTATAATATTGTTTCTTCAAGCAATAAAATTTATCATTTTTAAAATTTAGATACTTATTTATTACCTGTTCCCAAGAAAGTAACCTGTTTTTTTTATCTCTAAAAAATTTATCCATGAACATAAATAAATTTTTTGTAGTTTGTGATGAGAACTTATTTAGTCCAATAATTTCACCTAATGGTGTTTTAATTTGTGAGCACCTTCCAATTTTATTCAGTATTCTTTTATTATCTTCTTTTACTACAAAACTATTTTTCTTTAAAATATGATTTTTTACATCTTTTATTCCGATAATATTTTCTTTTTTATCGTTAATTATATTGTCTAAATAATTATCTTCAAAAATAATGTCTGTATGGATCATTAATAATGGCTTTGGTTCTTTCTTCCACTGATCTTTAAATTGATACAAACTATAACCGTGTCCATTTTTTCTATATTGTGTTATTTTAATAAAATTAAATTTTATGCCCTTTATTCTCTTGAGATGTTCAATGATTAATTTTGCCTTATACCCAACAATTATTGAGATAAATTTTGCATTTCGTTTTTTCAACTTATAAATTATTTTTGAAATAAGTGAAATTTTATTTATTGTTAACAGACACTTAGGCTTCGTTTTCCCAAAACTACCTAGCCTTCTTCCGACCCCCGCTGAAAGTAAAACAATGTTGTATTTTGATAAATTTATCATTTCACCCAAACTCTCATTAAATTTCTTTTTTGCTTACCTTCCAAAGCAAATTTTTTTCTTCCATGAGCTAAATAATTATTATTTAAAATAATAATATCCCCTTGATGAAGTTTATAGGTTTTTTGAAATTTTTTATTAACTAACAAAGTGTCTAGATAATTAAAAGCTTTTATTTGAATTTTATTTAATTTGATCTTTTTTAATTTATAACCAGACTCTATGTAATCTCTAAGATATCTAAAATTAATCTTATTCCCTTTTTTTTCAAAAATTGGTTTTTTGAACACTTCTGGCTTTTTTTTATAAAATCCTCTCTTTTCGAAAAAAAATCTTTGTTTTAAAACTTCTAAATACTTTTTGTTTTTTAATTCCATGTAATTATAAATTTTTTTTGTATCAGTTATAGTTGAGTCACCACCAATTTTTGCCTGTTTAGAACATGACATTAAAACATAATTTGGAGGTACGGGGAGTTGAGGGCCGTCTGTATGAATTGACCCACCAAGATTAGTTTGATGATATCTAAATTTTTCTTTCTTTTTTTTTACACTTATATTTTTTATCTTATTCGAGGGCGTTATCTCTTTTATTTTTTCACCATTTTTACTTTGAGCCACTAAACTTCCCAAACCTGAAGCAATTAGTAATGATTTTTTTTTTAGACTCTCATGATCTTTGTCGACGTTCCTTATGATTACAAAACTTTTTCCTTTATTTAAATAGTTAGTTTTTATTTTCTTGATTGTACTCCTAGAACTTTTTGATAATTTGCTTTGTAGTTTAAGTTGTTTTTTTAAAATATTATTTATATTCATTAGTTATTTTTTCCTAATTTTTCCGTTTATTATTTCATATACTTTATCACAATATTTTAAAGTATTTTTATTATGTGTAATGATTATAACAGTTTTTTTACGCTTCAATTCCTTAATTTGTTCTAGGATAAAATTTTCTGTTTTCTCGTCTAATGAACTTGTAGCTTCATCCATAACAATAATTTCTTTATCGTGGTAGAAAGTTCTTGCTAAAGCCACTCTTTTGCTTTGGCCACCTGAAAGCCTGATTCCAAATTCTCCTATTTTTGTGTTAATTCCGTTAGGAAGAGATCTAATAAAATTTTTTATATTAGCTTGTGTAATTGCGGCATCTAAATTCTTTTTAATTTTTTTATTCGAGTTTTTACTTAAATCTAAACAAATATTAGTTTTAATTGTATCTTCAATTAACATAGGATCTTGTGGCAAATATGAAATAAGCTTTAGCCACTCTTGTGAGTCGGCTTCAATCAGTTTGTTATTTAAGTATATTTGACCTTTATTAGGCTTTAATAGACCTAAAAATAAATCAACTATTGTAGTTTTCCCCGCTCCTGACTCACCAATTATTCCGACGCACTCTTTAGCTTTAAGGCTAAAATTTTGTTTTTGTATAATATTTTTTTTTGTATGAGGGTATTTGTATGAGATATTTTTCATTAACAGGCTTTTAAATTTGATTTTATTAAAATTTTCTATTTTTTGTGGGCTTTTTGTTTTGCTGTATTTTTTTAAATCTTCAAAAACTATTGAAACTGACTTTTGACTAAAATTTAACATATTAAAACTATTAACAATGCTTGCGCTGCCAGGTAAGAGGCGTACGCCTGCAACACTGAATACCCCAATAGTTGGAAGTATCAAATTTATATCTTTATAAACAAATATAGAAATACTTAAAAAGCTAAGTAAAAAAGTAATAATAGCTAGTTCAAAAATATATCTTGGTGAGTGAGTGATCCAAGACTGTTTTAATTCATTTACATAAGATGTATTTGCTCCTTTGCTAATTATGTCTAGAAAAAAATTTTCTTTTGATAGTATTCTAATTTCTTTAAAGCCTCTTAAACCCGAGTCGATACCGCGATATATTGAATTAGAAGCAAGCACTTTATTTTTTCCATATTTTATCGCTTTTGGTTTTAAAAACAGCTCATAAATTAAAGTGATACTTCCTAATATCAATATCAAATAAAGAATTACTTTAAAATTTACAAAACATAAATAAACAATAATTGCCGTAAAAATAATTAGTTCGCTAATTAGTCTTAAAAAATTTTCTATGCATGATATGCTCTCACTAGAAAGCTCTTTAACATTTCTTATATACTCTGAGCTATTTCTTTTCAAAAATATAATATACTCCATATTTTGATAAGCAGACATTAATCTTGTTTGAAGGATAGCGTACTGCTTAAATGCAAATCTTGTTATGCACCAACGCACAATAATAGAAAGCATTGCTTTTAAGAAAAAAATTACAATCAGAGCAATACTCAAAAAAAATAAAAAATAATTGAAATCTTTTTCTTCTAAATTGAAATAAGATAGATATTTAATATTTTCAAAATTATCAGGATTGATAATTATAGTAATGTAAGGAATAATTAAACCTAGTCCAATAAACTCTATTAAACTGGCGAACACAAAAAGTGATATCAATGGAAGAATTTCAGTCAGTTTTTTATCTGAAATAAATAAAAGCTTTTTTGCGTAATTATAGTAATTCATATTTTATCTTATTTTTTTATAATATTTTTAACAATTTTTAAGTCTCTAACCGTATCAACAGGATGTGAAAGGCTACTCATTTTTATTAATTTGACTACATGACCTAATTCTATAAATCTTAAAATTTCAATATCTTCTAAGGCCTCAAAGAGTGTTTTTTTATTTCTTTTAGCAAATTTTAAAAGTTTGTCTCTTGGGAACGAGTAAACTAAAACTTGTCGCCAAGATTTTACAAAATTCCCTTTTTTAGATGATGCTATCGGTGCTCTTGATGCATATAGCAAGTTCTGATTTTTATCAAAAACAACCTTTGGTATATTTCTATTTTTATATTCTGATTTATTTTTTATTTCGGTATATCCCAACAAAATATTTTTTTTATTTTTTTTAGAGCTATTAATTATTTTCTTTAAATCAATAGGATTAAAAATAGGTTCATCGCCTTGTACGTTTATGTACGTTTCACTTTTAATTTTTTTCGCTACTTCTGCCACCCTATCAGTGCCTGTTAAACATTTTTTTGATGTCATAATTGTTTGTATTCCATGCTCTTTGCAACATTTTTCAACTTTTTTATCATCTGTAGCAACATAGAGATTTTTGGCTGGAACCACTTTTAAACACTGCTTACATGTTCTAATAATCATTGGAATGCCTTTAATCTTAATTAATGGCTTTCCAGGTAGTCTAGTAGAAGAATATCTAGCTGGAATGATTAACACATATTTACCTTTAATTTTCAGGCTTGCCTCCTATTAAGCATGTATTTTGTTAAGGTTAAAGATTTCAAATTTAAGCTTTTATTATTTTGTAAAATTAGATTTATAGTTTTTTGCATTTCTATTTGTTGGAGTTGATTTTTTTTATAACCATCAAAACCTGCAATAGTAATATTTTTAGATTGGCCTTCCAAAGCCACTGCCATAGCATATCCAAAAGTTAGATTATGCGGTAAAACTGCATAATTGGTAGAGTGCTTAAATAAATTATTTTTGAGAGTTACTCCGTAGTCAAGGTAATTAATCTTTTTATAATCTTTTTTGATTTTTTTTAGTTTTAGTTCAGGAATAATAATTTTTTTACTTAAATTGTTATATTTTGTACTATCTACAGAAATTCTAGTTTCATTTGAAGCAATATAAAAATCGATCAAGTAATTAGGAATTAAATTATTAATATTAATAGACAAAACTATACATTTTGTTTTTAAGATAAAATTTTTGATTTTGTTTATATTTTCTTTTTTTTTCAAACTTGGTCCTTGGCCTAATATTAACAAACTTTTATTCAAACACCAGCCTTTGGCATTCCATTTTCCTTTCACTGAACTTTTTTCAATGAATAATTTTTCTAATTTTTTTGGATCAAAGCTTGTTGCTGTAATTCTTTTCAATGAGTCGATAGAAGATAAAATTTCTCTCTTCTTATAACGGTTATCTGTTTGTAACATTTGTATATAAGTTGGGTGAATATTATATTTTGCTGCTATCTTATAATAATTAGATTTTCCCCATTTATATTTTTTTTTTAAATCATAAAAATATTTATTTGAAATATTTTTTATTGATGCCAATTTATAATCATATTTTAAAAAGTACTTTAATAGACTTTCGGTCTTAGCATTTCCAGCGCCCCTTCCCATTCCTTGAATTGTTCCGTCAATCCACGTAACTCCAGATTTATAGGCTTGAACTGAATTTTTTAAAGCTAAGCCGCAGTTGTCATGACTATGTATGCCAATTTCTTTTTTCCAATCTTCTTTAATTGTTATACAGATATCTTTGATGTTTTTAGGTTTTAAGTTTCCAAATGAGTCCGCAAAATAAAAAACATCTACACTATTCGAAGAGTTTAGTTTCTTCAAACATCTTTTTAATTCTATTTTTTTTACATTATTAATCTGCATCAGGTTGAAGCAAATTTTATATTTGAGGAATTTTAAATGTTTAATGTATTTAATTAATTTAGGAACATCCTTGTAATGAGATGCTATTCTTATAATTGAAAAATCTAATTTTTTTTTTTTAAACACTTTATTTAAAAAATTTTTATAGTTACCTTTTATTTTTAGAAAGTCAGATCCATTAATCATAACAGCTAATTTAGTTTTTTTTGATTTGACTAGATATTTAACAACTTTGGAATCTACGAATGCAAATTTTCCATAATTTTTATCTTTTTCAAAAAAGTAAAATCCTATTTCAACCACGTCTATTCCGGCGGTATAGACTTGCTTTAAATACCTGTTTGCATCTTTTGTTTTAAACTGCCAGTTATTATAGTAACCTCCGTCTCTAAGAGTGCAGTCTAGTAACTTTATTTTTTTTTCCATTTTAGATAAAATTCAATTATTATTAGTTGCTTGAATTAAGTAATATAAAACAATATGAAGCAATTGTGTTCATTTATTGAACAATATATTTTTTTGCTATAATGTAAAGGGTGTTTATCTAATTATTATTAATTTATAAAAAGAAATATGAGATATTTGAAAGTTTTTTTGCAAACAAAATGGATATTTAATCCTCCCAAGAAAAAAGATGTTTTAGTTTTTGATGGAAATAATAATCCATTTGAAAAATATATCTCTAAAAAAAAATTAGGAGTGTTGTACTCAAGAGGAGAAAAGTTGAATATATTTATTTTAATAAGGTGTGTGCTTAAAAATAAATTTTCAGTGAATGGATATTTCAAAGAATATATAGAATATGTAAATCCTAAATTAATTATTACCTTTATTGATAACTCAGTAAAATTTTATGAATTAAAAAAAATAACTAAATGCAAGACTGCTTTTATTCAAAATGGTTTAAGATCTGAGGTATCAGATATTTTTTCTAAAAAAATGTTAAAAAAAATAAAAAATAAAGATCTTAAAGTTGATCATATGTTTGTTTTTAATAAAATTATTGGTAAGCGCTACAATTCATTTATAAAAGGATCTTTTCACGAAATTGGTTCATTTAATAATAATTCCAAAAAAATAAGCAGGTCAAAGAAAAAGGAGGAAATTTTGTTAATTTCTACATTTAGAAATTATGATAAGTCTAAAACCATAGATAACAATACTACATGGGGAGAGTTTTCGAAAAATGATAATACATTTATCAAATATTTAATTACACAAGCTGAAAAAGATAATATTAAAATAAATGTACTCGGGAGATATTCTTTGAAAAATAATAAATCTGAATTTGAATACTTTAAGTATTTTTTTAAAAAAAAAGAATTTGGTTTTATTGATAACTATAAAGGGAGAGACCCTTATAAATTAATAGACGCATATAAATATTCTTTTACTATTGACTCAACTCTTGGAATTGAAAATCTTTCAAGGGGTGGAAGAACTGGTTTTTTTTGTAATAGGCCAAATAAATATCCTTTTATTAGTAGAAAATTTGGTTGGATGGAAGGTTTTGCCAACAAAGGTCCTTTTTGGACGTACTCAGATAAAGAAAGTGAATTTATCAGAGTTTATAAAAATGTTATTTTTAAAAATTTAATTTACTGGAAAAATATTAAAAAAAAATATACTTCAAAAATTATGCCCTATGATGACAAAAATAAGATTTTTACAAACTTTATCAAGTTATCAATAAAAAAAGGCCGATAAATTAATACCGGCCTTTTTAATTTTCTTTAGTAAATAAATAATATCAAACTTTTTTTATTATGGTGTTTTCTTCTTTTACTGAAATTTTTTTCAGTGCATAAATCAAGCCAATTGAGCTATTAGTACTGGTCAGCTTCATGCGTTGCCGCACTTCCACATCCAGCCTATCAACGTAGTGGTCTACTACGGCTCTATAGGAAGAACTAGTTTTGAGGTAAGTTTCCCACTTAGATGCTTTCAGCGGTTATC
>MDSY01142692.1_pt1 | contig 11106 bp, 8 predicted proteins | sample 811131 | NCBI WGS metagenome assembly MDSY01 (sample SAMN05326643, study PRJNA326480) | marine metagenome | isolation source: seawater | place: Atlantic Ocean: South West | collected 2010
CAGTTGATCTTCCTATTCCCAGTACGGCACTGCCTGCATCTTTCAAAATAGTTTTTACATCTGCAAAGTCAACATTAATTACACCTGGTTGGGTAATTAATCCTGAAATTCCCTTTACACCATTTGATAAAATCTCATCTGATTTTAAATATGCTTCGTTTACTTTTACATTGTTATCACTAATTTGTAAAAGTCTATCATTAGGTATAACAATTAGAGTATCGAGCACATCTCTTAAAGCTTGTACGCCCTCTTCTGCTTGAACAGATCTCCTTCTGCCCTCAAAACCAAAAGGTCTAGTAACAACACCTACTGTCAATGCACCTAACTCATGTGCTATTTCTGCAATAACTGGTGAGGCACCTGTTCCAGTTCCTCCACCTTCACCTGCTGTAATAAATACCATGTCTGAACCTTTTAATGCTTCTTTTATTAAATCTGCAGAATCTAATGCTGCTTGCCTTCCTACTTCTGGATTAGCACCAGCACCAAGCCCTCTTGTTGTTTTTCTACCAAGGTCTAATTTAATATCAGCCTTTGAACCAAGTAAACTTTGAGCGTCTGTATTTGCAGCTATAAAATCTACACCTTTAATGCCCATCTTGATCATTCTATTTACAGCATTGGTTCCTCCACCACCAACACCAACAACTTTAATAACAGCTGTGTAATTTCTTGGTCTCATATTTAAATTAACTCCCTTTTGATTCGTTTTTTTAATTCTTTTTGCCATAAAATCTCCGCTTAATGAAACTAGATTATCATCTTATATAAATATTAACAATAATTTTTTACTTTTTTATCTGTATCTATACTTTAGGTTTAGATATTGCAATCCGAAACAAATGACTGTGCAGAAATGAATCTTACCGCACCCTGGCACGATTCGTCTGATAGGAGCTCTCCTACTGCTGCTGCTTTTGTAGCTAAGTCAACGGGACTGCCGAAGAGAATTTCGACGTCTTTGTAGGAACCAACGATACTTGTTCCTGAGTGTATTAACTCTAGAGAGCTTGTATCGATTTTTTCGAAGCTGCTTAAAGTCATATAAAGCGCTACTATCTCTCCATTAAATCCGCTATCAACAGGACCATTTACAATCGTTACTGATAAAGCATTCTTAGAAGCCTCAATTGATTCAGAAGTGTACAAATTTTTAAACAACACAAATATTTCTGGTTGAGATCCTCTTAAGTCATATATTGCGGCAACTTGTTCATAAAAGTTTAACTTTATATCTATCTTCCCTATTGATAGCGGTAAATCTCTGTAAAGCTCAATTCGCTCTATTGTAGGGTCTATGCTGTAGAGACTTTCCAATGAAGACTCACTTACTGTCAAAATGGATTTACCGTACAACGTATTTAAAAAAGAATTATCTACATGGTATTTTGGAATGAATTCTATGTGTCTAATCATATATTTGGATGAAAATATGAGGTACGAAGGAAGGAGTAATAATAGTAAGAAGAAGGAAAATACCAAAAAGGTCCTAAAGCTTGTTTTTTCTATATCAGTATTTCCTTTTATCAATCAAAATCACCAACAAATATAATCTCTTCTTGCAGCATCACATCGTATTTATTAAAAATCCTATCTTTTACAAAGTTAACTAACTTATACAAGGCTGAAGATTTTGCATCCTTGTCAGCAATAAAAAAGTTAGAGTGTTTTTCGCTAACCCTTACGCCATCAATTTTGTATCCCTTAAGACCAGCATTCTCAATCAATTCAGCGGCAAAATAGTCCTCACCATTTTTAAACACGCTACCGGCATTGTATAAAGCAGAGGGCTGAGTATTTTTTCTATGATTAGTAAATTCTTTCATATTTTTTCTTATTTTTTCAGGATCTCCATCAGGAAATAACATTGTTACAGATAGAATTATTGAATTTTTAATGTCCGTAAATCTATAACCATAATTTATTTGAGATTTACTAATTTTTTTTATTTTTTTACTTTTAAGATCGAAATATTCTAAATCCACTACGTAATCTAAAAATTCATACCCATAGCAACCAGCATTCATTGATAACGCTCCCCCAACTGTACCAGGTATTCCTAATAAAAATTCACCATCGCTTAAATTTTTTGATTTTAAAAATCTTGAAATATCCGGTAAATAAGTCCCTGAACCAAATTCTATTTTATTAGATTTTTTATCAAAATTTATAAAGTTAATTTTGGATTGTATCACAGCTCCATCGTAATCTTTTTCAGTGAAAGCAACATTTGACCCTTTACCTAAAATAAAATAATCATCAAACTTGTCTAATTCATTAAAGTTATCTAGATCTTTTTTGTCTTCGAGTAAAAAAAAGTTTTTACAACTACCACCAAAACGGTATGTTGTTTCATTTTTTAATAGAACTTCTTGCTTAATCATTTAAATATTTTAGTATCTGTGGACCTAATAAGGTAATATCCCCTGCTCCAATAGTTAAAACATTATCTCCAGGTTTAATATTGCTTTTAATAAAAATTGGTACTGTTCGAATTGATTTAATATATTTGATTTTGCTGTTTGAAAGATTTTTGCTTGAAACTCCAGGGATTGGCTCTTCCCCAGCTGAGTATATATCTGTAACTATTGGGATATCAGCAACATTTAAAATGTTTTGGAATGCTTCAAAATTATCTCGTGTTCTTGTATAGCGATGAGGTTGAAAAATTACATACAATTTTCCCTTTGTTATGCTTTTTAAAGCACCAATAGTCGCATTCATTTCTGTTGGGTGATGTCCATAGTCATCATAGAATTTAGTATTGTTAAAGGTTCCTATATACTCCATTCGTCTTTTAACTCCAGCAAATTCAGAGATAGCCTTTATGCTATCTTCAATTGAAATACCATAAATTTTACAAATTGCAATTGCAGCTACAATATTTGAAAGATAATGGTCTCCAATTAACTTAGTTGATACTTGATAAGATATATTTTCATGTTCAAACGAACTAGGAAGTTTAATTTTATAGTCTGAAGCTTCTGTTGTTGAATAAGACACTATATTTCTATCATCAATTGATCTAAGGTTTTCGTCGTCATAATTTAAGACTTTTACTCCTTTTACATTATTAATTACATGATTAAACGCTTCAATTAAATTTTCATATGATCCATAAAAATCTATATGATCATTGTCTATATTTGTGACAATTAAATCTTTTATATTTATATTTTTAAAGGTATTAAATGCTTCATCAGTTTCAAGTATTAAAGGTAGGTCTTCTTCACCGCAATGACCACCTAAATTACCAAAACCACTGACGCCTCCATAAATGAATGAAGCATTTTTATTATTAAAGTGAAATATATGTGAAACCAAAGCTGTTGTTGAGGTTTTTCCATGAGTGCCTGTAATTCCAATAATTTCTACCTGTTCAGATAGTGCACTCAAAAATTTTGGTCTTGAAATCACATTTTCATTTTTCTTATAATTTTCAAGAAAAGTTCCATCAAGATTAATAGCTGAAGAGATAATATAAAGCACATCTTTTTTATATCTGTATTCATCAAGATTTTGAAAAGTTTTTACGCCATCATTTTCTAAAAGGTTAGTAATATAAGAAATTCTTTGATCATAACCCTCAACATTATGACCCTTTTGTTTAAGGTATTTTGCAATTGAACTCATTCCTGAGCCACCAATACCCATAATGAAGACTTTTTTAAAACTACTTAACAAGTTCATCTACTAATTTTTCACTAATTGTTGAATTTCCTGATTTAATATTAAATTTGTTTATTTTTTTAGTTTTATTTTCAATAAAATAGTCAACTTCATTCGTGAAATCATCATAATTGTTAATAATTTTTGCAGCATTTAATTTTTCCAAATATTCAGCATTAAGCTGTTGGTGTGCTGAAGTAGTTCCATGCTTAAAAGGAATGAGCAACTGATAGATGTTCAGGTAAGCAGCTTCAAGAATACCCCCACCTGCACGAGATACTTGTAAATCTATTGATTTGTAATACGATTCCATATCGTGAATATAATTATGAGGAAAATAATTTATTCTATTTGAGTTAATTATTTCATTATTTTTACCCACAATGTGGATTATATTAATATCCAAATATCTTCTGTCTTCGCAAAATTTGTATACAAGATTATTTATTTCTGTTGAACCTTGACTTCCGCCTTGAAAACCTATCGTGAAATTAGAAGCTTTTGTAGTTTTACTTTTATTTAAATCTAAATTTAAAACTGGTCCACAATATTGAATTTTGTTTTTTTGAATATTTTTAGTGTCTGGGAAAGATGTATATACGATATTAGCAAAAGGTGCTGAAATTTTATTTCCTAAACCCGAATATATATTTTGTTCATGTATGTAGAAATTCACATTTAATAGCTTTGAAACAACAGCTGAAACAGGAGCAATATATGCACCAGTTGTAAAAAGAAATTTAGGTTTATATTTTTTTAAAGTTTTATATAAATAAATAATGCTTTTCAATATCTTACTAATGTTTAATAAATATCCACCAATACCTTTTCTTGAGGAAACAAATGGATAAACTATAGTTTCAAATTCTTTATCTTTGAAATACTCAATACCTCTTTCATCAGTAACTATTAAAATATTTTTTTTATCAATACCCTGATTAAGCATTGATTTAATTATGTTATAAGCAGGTAAAACGTGACCACCAGTTCCAACACACAAAAATATACCTTTACTCATTAACCCTACAATGCATTATCCCAAGAGCTACAAAAATAGAAACCATAGCCGTCCCTCCATATGATACAAATGGCAATACAATTCCTGTTACTGGCAATAAGTATACAGATGCACCTAAATTTAAAATAGACTGAAATAAAATCCATGCCCCAATGCCTGAAATAATTAATTTTTTAAATTCATTTTTTTCTCTGATAGCAAGCAAGAAAAAGGAAATAATGCAAACTGACAAAATAAAAATGAATATTAAATAGCCAAGGAATCCATACTCTTCACCAATAATTGCAGATATAAAGTCTGAATATGCACTTGGGAGTGAACCCCATCTAGCACGAGAGGTTCCAGGTCCTAATCCAAACATGCCTCCTGAGCTAATTGCTATCCTACTTTGGTGTACTTGAAAACAATCTCCAAGAAGTTCCAATCCTTGATCACATATCTTATCATTCCACACCTGCCATCTTCCAGCTCTATAGGTTTCAGAACCAAGAAATAATATAGCTAAAAATCCTGCTGCAATTGACATCAACAATGGATAAATAAACTTAACTTTAGAAAATAAAATTTGGACGAAGATAATAAATGCTATTGTTATTGATGTTGAATAATCAGGTTGGCTATAAATTAAAATTATTGCTAGGGCGGGTATAAATCCAGCACGCCATATTTTCATAAAATCATTTTCAACTATATGACTATTTGATAGTTGACTTGCACCCCATAAAAGAATAATGGGCTTTGCTAATTCGCTAGGTTGAATTCTCAAACTTCCAATATTTAACCATCGTGTACTTCCTCCAAGATTTATACCAAATGTAAGTAATATAAACAGGATTACTAACATTAAAATAACAACTGGATTTACAAATTTTATTATATATAAATAATTGAATCTTTTAATAATATTTAGAAGCATAACGCCAATTAATATGGCTAATGCATGAATGCTAATCATACGAAAACTATCTGAATAGATTCTTTGTGATTCTACAGCTGTTGCAGATGAAACAAGAAATATACCAAAAATAATCAATAGAACTATTGAAATTTTATTAATTTTCAACAAATATTCATCTAGATAGGTTTTAACTTTCATTTTGGATCTCTTCAACTATTTTTTTGAAAAAATTGCCTCTATCTTTGTAGTTTTTAAAGTCATTAAAGCTGGCACCTCCACATGAAAAAAGAATTGTATCTCCATCTTCCATCTCGGATATTATTATGTTTTTAATTTCATTGATTGAGTTGTAGTTAGTTATTTTTCCATTAAATGTATCCAAATTTAATTCCATTTCGGAATGTTTAATAATTTGCTTTACATCTTTTGATAAATGTAATTCTTCGCTGGGAATATTCTTAGTTAAACCATGAAGAATAAGTATTATATTTTTTGATCTATTTATAGCATTTGTGACTGCATGAAAATTAGTGGCTTTGGAATCATTGATAAAAGTTATGTTTCCTTTAAATTCTACTTTTTCAAACCTATGTTCAATTTGATCTAAATCGTCCAAATATTCATGACATGCTTTTTCAATATCTTCTAATTTTAAATCTAATAAATTTATCAAATCAATGAAAGGTATTAATAATTCGCTTGAAAAAGGTATATCTATATTTTCAATAGATGAATAAATCGAACTAGCAATTTCTGTTTTTTCATGATTTATCAATTCTGGAATTAATTCACTATAAACTAGGAGGTTTTCCTTTTTAGTAAATTTTATAATCTTTGACTTAGCTTCTAAATAATTCTGAAAATTTCCGTGCCAATCTAAATGATCACTTGCAATATTTAAAATTACTCCATAATCAAGTAATAAATTGGTTGAATAATAAAGTTGATAACTTGATAGCTCTAATACGAGATAATTAAAATTATTATTTATTGAATTTAATGGCGAACTTCCTATATTTCCTGATGATGTTGCTAAATAACCATTCTTGTTTAAAAATTCAGTAACTATATTTACAAATGATGTTTTTCCATTTGTTCCTGTTACTCCAATTACTTTTATACTTTTTTTGTAATATCTAAAAAAAAGATCTAAATCAGTAGAAATTTTAATATTTTGTGACTTAATTTTTGATAGAAGTAAATTTTCAGGGGGGATACCTGGAGAAATTATCACTTCATCGAATTCCAAAAGATTATTAGTAATATCTCTATCTAAGTCAGCAATATTATCGTCGTAGATTTCAAAAGCTATTTTGTTGTTAATAAAAAATTGCTCTACAGCTTTGCCTGTCTCACCGTATCCAAATATTAATTTTTTCACTTAATTTCCAAACAAAACCCAGTCAGCATAAAAGAGACCTAGACCTAGTACTACAAATATCCCATTAATTATCCAAAATCTAACAATTATTGTTGTCTCAGCCCAGTTTTTCATTTCAAAGTGATGGTGTAATGGTGCCATTTTAAAAATTCTTTTATTTCTATACCTAAAGGAAACAACCTGAATAATTACTGATCCAGCTTCTATTAAAAACAAAAAACAAAAAAATAGCAGCAATCCTTCTGCACCAAGTGAAATCAAAATTAGCGGAAACATCGCACCAATAAAATGAGAACCAACATCGCCCATAATTATTTTGGCTGGATTTGTATTCCACCATAAAAATCCTAAACACGCACCTGACACTGATGAAATTAAAAGTGAAATATCTACTGTTAAAAATGAGTCGCTGACAAATTTTGAGTAATATTCTGGATGCCTATATATCCAGAATGAAATAACTAAAATTCCAGCAAAACTAATAGAACTACTTCCAGCTACCAACCCATCTAAACCATCAGTTAGATTTACTGCATTTGTTATACCCACAAAGACGAGTACTATTAATATCCATTTGAAAAACCCTATATCTACACCAAAACCACTAAATATATATAATTGAGTTGAGTAGCCTAAATTGTAAATATAAACAGCTGCAAGTAAACCTGCTAAAAACTGTAGTCCAAATTTTTGTTTGATCGTAAGACCTAAATTTCTGTTGCCTTTTACTTTTAAATAATCATCAATTAAACCAACTAAAGCCATAGCTATTGCAATAATTAATAAAGCTAAAACATCTTCATTTATTCTTCTTAGAACTACCTCAAAACCTCTACCTATCGTCCAAAAGTTTATGTGCGAAGCAAAGAATCCGAAAGAAGTACCAATAATTAAAAAAATTCCACCCATTGTGGGTGTACCTTTTTTATGTTCATGGTGAACAACTTCTTCTTGTATATTTTGTCCTATATTTCTACTCTTAAAATAATTTACACCTAAAAATGTCGACACAAGTACAAATAAAAAACTTAATCCGCCTGATACAATTATTCCAATCATTTGATGCTTATAACTTCTCTTACAACTTCAATATCGTCAAATTCGTACAATTTATCACCTATTTCTTGAAATTTTTCATGTCCCTTACCTAATACTAGTAGTGTGCTTTTACCATCTAGGAGGTTTACACCTTTGCTTATTGCTTCTCTTCTGTCTAAAACAACTTCTACATCTTTCTTAAGATCAATTCCTTCAAGTATTTGTTTTGATATTTCAAGTTGGTCATCTTTCCTCGGGTTGTCATTGGTAATAATTATCTTGTCAGCATTTTGCGAAGCTACACCCATAAACTTTCTTTTTGATTTATCACGATTTCCTCCAGCTCCAAATATTACAATTACATCTTTTTTGTATCTATCTTTTGTGTATTTAATTACTTTTTCTATTGCCTCAGGTGTATGGGAATAGTCTATGATGATATCACCTTTACTATAATTGACGACTTCATATCTTCCCTTTGGATTTTTAAGAATGGGTATCTGATCTTTAAGTTCATTAATATCTTTAACATCTGAAAAATAAGCCATACTAAAAGCCAACAGAAAATTATTAATAATTTCTGGTCCTGATATATGAAGTTTTGAATTTATATTTATTCCATCAATATCAAAATCAATTGAATCATTGCTATATGCATTGAGTTGTACTTTGTTATTTTGAGTATTGCCGATAGATATACCTCGGAAATCATTGATTTCATTTAATTTTTCGCCATATTCTGAAACTATATATGAAAATTCTTCCGAAGTATTTTTGTTAAATAACTTTGATTTTGCTTCAAAATACTCATTCATTGTGTGGTGGTAATCTAAATGATCGTGACTTAAATTTGTAAACCCTGACATTTTAAAATATAAACCATTCAATCGTTTTTGAGTTAAGGCATGAGAAGATACCTCAAGAACAACATTACTTATTTTTTTATCTACTAAGGACAACATTTTTACTAGGTTAAATAATTTTGGTGTTGTCAAATGTTCCTCATTAGTAAATTGAAAAAGATTGTCTTCGTCGATAGTTCCTACAAAGATTGATGAATCTCCAAGTAGAGAGTTTAATAAATAGGCAGTAGTTGTCTTTCCGTTTGTTCCTGTAATACCAAAATATGTTTTATCTTTATAGGTAGGATTTATATTGTACAAAATATCTTCAAAAACTTTTTGATAGTCATCAAACCTATAAACCTTTTCATTTGAAATTTTAGATTTTGAACTGGTTAAAATTTTATCGACATTTTTTTTCAATGCTTCATTTATGAAATAATCTAGTTTATCGATATGATCATTATCAATACATAAAACAGAGCCTGGTTTTATATCAAGTGTTGAATTTACGATTTTCGAAAAGTCAATACTCAACCCTAAGTAATGATTGTAGTTGTAAACTTTATCCATTACGCTCCTGGAACTAAGTTGCTAACAATTGTTTTAAATATTGGAGCAGCAGTTGACCCACCTGTAACGTACTCAGATGCAGGGTTAACGGAAGCTCCCCATAAAATAACTGACCCAACAACAGGTCCTTCTAGGGTTTCAATAAATCCAGTAAAAGAAGTATTGAATCGAAAATCTGAATATCCATTTCCCTCAATATAAGTTCTACTAGTCCCCGTCTTTCCGCCAATTATATAATTATCAAGCTTCAATGACTTTCCTGTTCCATTAGCACCCTCTACAACATTTATTAATAGATTTCTCAATCTTTCTGCCATGTCATTACTAATTACTTGTTGAATATTTGAATTATCTAAAGGCTTCTTAATTAATGACAAATTAATATTCTTGCCACCATTAGCAATAATACTGTATGCTTTAACCATTTGAAGTTGAGTTACATTAATTGAGTACCCTATTGAGAGCGAACTTAAACAAGTTTTACAAATATTATACTCCGTGAAACTTCCCTTACTTTCACCACTTAATTCCACTCCCGTTCTTTCACCAAAACCAAATTTGTTGAGATAATCTTCTAAATAATTTATATCAAGTTCTTTTGTGGCAAGAATTGTACCAACGTTTGAGGAGCGCTCAATTATTTCTTTTATAGATATTTCATATGGTTCATGATTTAAAAAATCTCTATAACAACCTTTTAGCCCATCATAATTTGAAGCACAAGAACCTTCTATGATTTCAATATTATCGTCAACTAAATATATTGTATTTTCATTAAACAATCCTTGTTCAATACCTGCACCTATTGAAAAGATTTTTAATGAAGAACCAGGCTCGTATTGAGCTCTAATACTTAAAAGGTCTATGTTTAAACTATCTTCAAGCTGGCCACTTTTTTCTGCAGCAATTAATATTTCACCTGTATTAGCGTTAGCAAAAACAATAGAGCAGTTTAGAGCTTCCGTTTTTTCAAGGGCTTCAGAACATAGATTTTCGCTAATAAATTGTAACTCGGAATCTAATGTTAAGATTAAATCTTTTCCATGCGTTGGTTGAATTTTTTCAATTGGTGCTTGAGGAATAATTTTTCCATTTGGTGATGCTTCATATCTAATTTCACCATCTGTTCCTTTAAGAGATGAATCAAAATAAAGCTCCAACCCTTCTATTCCATTCTCATCGGGATCTACCTTTCCTATAATTTTTGAAACGGAGCTAGAGTGAATGATACGATTAAAAGAGGGATCTAAAACAACGCCTTCCAAATTCCAGCTTTCTATTTCAACTCCTCTTTCGTAATCTATATTTCTATCAAGATAAAAAAAGTTTGGTGAGGCCACTATTTTTTTATGTAAAGTATCTTTATCCAAAAATAATAATGCAGATAATGAGTTAACTACTTCTTCTAAATTCTGAATTTTTTGCGGAAAGATTCCAACATCATACGATCTGGAGCTGGAAGATAAAATCAAAAGATTTTTGTCATAAATATTCCCTCTCGAAGCTTTAATCTTGTCAGTCTTTACACGGTAAGACAAAGCTTGGTTTTTAAAATAATCAGAATTTGTAAATTGAAGTTCGTAAACTGTAGATATAAATACAGATGATGAATAGAGAACTGTAAATAATATAACAAAGATCAAAAAATAATTCTTTATTTTATGAAAATTAATCATTTTCCAAA
>MDSY01102205.1_pt1 | contig 11105 bp, 10 predicted proteins | sample 811131 | NCBI WGS metagenome assembly MDSY01 (sample SAMN05326643, study PRJNA326480) | marine metagenome | isolation source: seawater | place: Atlantic Ocean: South West | collected 2010
TGAGCTTGAACTGTAAAGCTAGTTGCTAAAAATAAAGTGGTTGCAAATAAGATTGATTTTAAATGTTTCATTTTGAATTGTGTTTATTGTTTATTTATTGTTCTTGATACTGTCTCTTTTTCTTTTTTGTTCTTCTGCTCTAACTTTACGTTCTTCTAGTTGTCTTTTTTTCTTTTCTTGCAAGAGTTTCTTTCGTTCTTCAAGATCTTTTTTACGTCGTTCTTTTGCAGTTAGTTTTTTTTCTGGTAAGGATTCTTTGTTATTTTCTTCTACAGCGGTTTGTAATGAAGAGTTAGTTTTTTCTTTTGTTTTCTTAATACGGTTTTCTAACTGTTTTTGTTTCTTAACCTCAAGGTCCTTTTTCCTAGCCTCTTTAATCTCTAGTTGTTCTTGACGCTTTTTTTCCAGTAGTGCTTCTCGTTCTGTTTTCCTAGCCTCAATTTCTCTCGCGCGTTCTTCTTTAGCAGTTAATTTATTTCTAGCGGAGGATTCTTTATTATTTTCTTCAACAGTTGTTCCTGACGAAGAATTAGTTTTTCCTTCTTTTGCTTTAGCGCGATCCTCTAATTTTTTTTGTTTTTTTGCTTCCAACGCTTTTTTCCTAGCTTCTTTGGCCTCTAGCTGTTCTTGACGCTTTTTATCTAGTAATTCCTCTCGCTTTGCTTTTCGTGCATCTAAGATTTTTTGTCGATCACTTTTACCAGAATCTTCCTCAACAATAGTCTCTTCTTTTTCTGCTTCTTTACGTTCTTTTTTAGTTTCAGCTTGTGTTCTTTTCGAAGTTCTATTTATAGTTTTTAAAACGCGTTCACTTATGTCATATCTGTCTGCAGAATACAGCATAACAACATCTGCTGACTTATCGAAAATAAAGTCGTATTTTTTAGAACTTGCTATTTCTTGAACTGCCGCAAAAATTTGATCTTGTATAGGTTGAATTAGTTGTTGCTTTTGGATCATAAGATCTCCACCTGGACCAAACCTTTTTTGCTGATAATCTATAATTTCGTTTTCTACTATTTGAAGGTCTTCTTCACGTTCAGAAATGAGTTCATTTGTTAGCAAAATGCGCTCATTGGTGAGTTTTTTCTTCTCATCTTCTAATTTTGTCAAGCGTTGTTCGATTTCCGCTTTCCATTCTTTAACTTTAGCATCTAATTGTGTGTTTGCAATAGAATATTCATTAATATTTTCTAAAACATATTCTGTATCAATATACCCTATCCTAACGCTTTTTTGAGCATTCAAAGATGAGCCAATCAAACAAATTATGATGACCAGGCTAAACCTGTTAAGACGCTTTGTGTTTTTTGATTTTAGATTTAATGAATTCATTTTCAAATGGTTTTCAAGTGGTTGAAATAGACATCTATTTATCAAATTAACGAAATAAATATTAAAAAGTTTCAACTCTATGCGTTTCATTTATTTTACTCTTGGATTTAGTCCCCTAATATTAAAATTGTTGGCCTATAATAAAGTGGGTTTGCCACCCACTTTTTTGAACATTACCAGGTAATGGATCGAAACCATGACCAAAATCAATTCCTAACAGTCCAAATGCTGGCATGAAAATACGTAAGCCGACTCCCGCGGATCTTTTAATGTTAAACGGGTTAAAGTCCTTAAAATCATTATATGAATTACCTCCTTCCAAAAACGCAAGTGCAAATATTTTTGTCTGCTGAGCGAGCGTAATAGGGTGTCTTAGCTCTAATGAGAATTTATTATATATTGACCCTCCATCTTGGCTTGACAGTGATTGGTTTTGATAGCCTCTCAAAGCAATTGCCTCCCTACCATCTAAACTGTACGTGCCTAGTCCATCTCCTCCTAAGAAAAACCGTTCAAAAGGAATGACTCCACGATCATTATTATAAGCCCCTAAGAATCCAAATTCAAATGTAGGCTTAAGAACTAAATTTCCAACAATCTTAGTGTACCACTCTCCCTTAAATTTGACTTTATAAAACTCTAACCACTTAAATCTTAATTGGTCAATTTCTCCAATTCGTTCTGAAGCAGTATTTCGTATTTCAATATCTTCTGGAGTGGTGCTGTTAGCATATTGAGCAAGAATGTCATACTGTGCATTCCTTTCATTTTTTAGGTCTGTATAATCTACATCGCTAACTGCTGAATAAGGAAAGCTAAATTTTGTGGATAAGCTAAAGCTTGATCCACCAATAGGATATATTGGATCATTGAATGTGTTGTTTCTACTCAATCCAACAGTGTACGCTAAGTTATTTGAGTTTCCATTACCAAATGTAAATAACCCCGTGTTGTAATTGTTAAGGTCATAATATTGAAAACTTATTGCTTGGGAGAGAACAAAATAGTCATCTGGCACAGATAGTTTTTTCGCGATTCCCAGGGTCAGTCCTGTAATATTAAAGTTCCTGCTCTTGTCCGCGTCTCTTGTTGCAGGGTTGTATAAAAATTGTTTCGTTTGAGATATAGAAGATGAAAATTGTACGGGCTTCTTTCCGCCTAACCAAGGTTCAGTAAACGAAAAACTAAAGGTTTGATAAAACCGACTAGCCTGGGCACGAAGCGCTAAACTCTGTCCATCTCCCATTGGAAATGGTTTATAAGCCTCTTTTTTTAATAGATCTTTTACAGCAAAATTATTAAATGACAGCCCTAAGGTTCCTATAAATCCTCCGCCTCCGTATCCACCTTGAAGTTCTATTTGGCTTGATCCTTTTTCAACAACAGAATAATCCACATCCAAAGTCCCATCTGTTGGATTTACATTTTTAATGTCTGGAGAAATTTGTTGAGCGTCGAAAAAAGGCAGTTGACCAAGTTCCCTAATGGTTCTTACGATATTCTTTTTACTGTACAATTGTCCAGGGCGTGTTCTTATATTCCTGTAAATAGCGTGATCATTTGTTTTATCATTTCCAGAAATAGTAATATTTTTAAAATAGGCAGGTTTTCCTTCCGTTACCCTAATCTCCATATCAATTATATTCCCGTCAGTACTGACTTCAACTGGTGTAATTGTTGAAAATAGGTAGCCGTTGTTTTGATATAAATTTGTCAAATCAAATGCATCGGGATCTGAATTATCTGCGATCCTTTTTTCTAATTCAACGCCATTATAAGTGTCTCCTTTTTGAATTTTTAAAACTTGGTTAAGTTGTTCATCTGAATATATTGTATTTCCTAAAAACCTTACAGCGCCATAATAGTATTTTTCGCCTTCCTCAACATCAATTTTTAAAGAGATTGTATTGTTGTCGTTTTTGACCAATGTGTCGGAAACGATTCTTGCGTCTCTGTAGCCTTTCTCTTTGTACTTGTCAATAACACTTAGTAAGTCTTCTGAGTAATCAGCTTTTATGTATTTGGAACGTTTTAATATACGGAACAGATTTTTTTGTTTCGTATTTTTCATTGTTTTCCGAAGTTTCACATCACTAATTTTTTCGGCTCCTACAAACTCAATATTTTGTACTTTAATCTTCGATCCTCTATCAATTTTAACAAGCATGTTAACCCTTGTTTTTTTAACGGAATCGATCACTTTAGTGGTGGTGATGATAGTCTTTGTGTTTAGAAATCCAAGTTTACGGTATTTGCTTTCTAAATAGTTTTTGGTAGTAGTAATTAAGTTTTCCGTAACCTTAACCCCCTTGTTAAGTTTATTTTCTTTTATAATCTCTTTGATCTTTCCTTTTTTAATTCCAACAACTTTGATGTCATTTAGTTCGGGTAAATCATTTAAAGCAATTTCCAAATACACATCGCCCCCAATTATTTTATTGACATACACTTCTATACTACTAAAAAGATTAGAATCCCATAATTTTTTAATTGCGGCACTTACTTTTGTCCCACCTTCCGTTTTTATGAGTTCCCCCTTTTTCAAGCCTGAATAGGTGATTATTGTTTCAGCTCCATAAACGGTTTCACCACTTACATAAATGTCAGCGATTTTAAATTCCGTTATTACAGGTTTTTTTTCTTGAGAAATTACAGCAAGACTACTCGTGAATAACAATAAGTAGAGCAGTTTAATTACATATCTTGAAGCTTTTTTATTTAAGCTGATCACTTGTTTTTCCAAATCGTCTTTCTCTTTTTTGATAATTTATGATGGCCTCGTATAGATCCTCATTTTGAAAATCTGGCCAGTAAACATCTGTAAAATATAATTCTGCGTAGGCAATTTGCCATAACAAAAAATTACTGATGCGTTTTTCACCACTTGTCCTTATTAATAAATCTACATCTGGTAAATTTCGTGTGTAAAGATGCTGATTTAATAGCGCATCGTCAATTTTTTCTATCGAAATTATATTATTTTTAACTTTTTCGCATATTTGTCTTGTAGCGTTTACAATTTCATCTCTGGAACCGTAGCTCAATGCAAGCGTTAAAATCATTTTGGTATTTTGTTTGGTAGCGTCAATTACTTGAAGGAGTTCATCTTGAACCGTTTTAGGCAGGTGCTCCAAGTTTCCAATTGCATTTAACTTAACTGAGTTTTTTTGCATTGTATCCATTTCTTTCTTCAATGAAGATATCAAAAGTTGCATTAATGTTTTAACCTCCAGCTTGGGACGATTCCAGTTCTCGGTAGAAAAAGCGTAAAGCGTTAAGTTTTCCACTCCTAAATCTACACAAGTTTCTACGGTTGTACGCACAGATTTTGTTCCGTTCTCGTGACCAAAAACTCTCATAAAGCCTTTTTCTTTTGCCCAGCGCCCGTTTCCGTCCATTATAATAGCAATGTGCTTCGGTAGGTTTTGTAATTCAATACTCTTTTTTAGGCTCATATTTAAAAGTTACAATAGCAGGGTTTTCTTCCAAAAGTGTAAGTTAGTGTTAATCCACTAAATACATACCAGTCGTTGTTATTAAAATTTCCAAATCGAACAATTTCTTTTAGCTCTTCTGCATGTGGTTCACTTCCATCCATTTCATCAGAAAAGGTATAGCGAGCCCCTACCTCAATAGCTATGATAATACTTTCGGTAATGGTGGCCTTGAACCCTAAAGTTATTGGTATTCCAAATGCATAACTTCTTGTTTTTTCATCAACAAGTTTGTTGTTGTTAAAGTAGAAATTAGGGTGGTAAGCCATGCTTATCCCAGTGTGTATATAAGGAGTTGCCAGGAACGTTCCTGAGTGTAAGTCAAAGTCAAAAAAATTAAATTCCAACCCTATAGACGCTTCTAAAACTTTAGCTTTAAAATAATAGTCTCTTTGTATTCTTTTAGGGTCATCAGAAAGCCTATCTTCTGCAAACAGTGTTGTGTGTATTAAGGATGCTCTGTAGGAATGCCTAGGGCTTCTGTTCCATTTAAAGACGCCCCCCAAAGCTAGTTTGCTTGGATTTATGAATTTAGAAGAGCCAACATCCCCAATAAAATTACTTCCCCCTAAAAAGCCACCGATTTCATAAATTTGAGTAAACCCCAAACCAGAAATAAAAAGAGCACATATGGTTGTTAAAATTGTTTTCATTGAGACATTAAAGCTTGCAAATATACTAAATTACCTATCTATACTTTTATATATTTTGTTCATAGGCTAATTTATAAACTTTATATCTGTCTAAATATTGTTCAATTTCTTTGATCTGCACCCCACAGTAATTTTTTTCTTAATGTTTCTATGAAACGCTCATCCTTTAGTTCTATCATGTGTATGTTAAAAGGCGCTTTTTGAATTGTAATTGTTGTGTTGTTTTTAAGTGTTTTTATTCTTGAATCCAAAGACACCAGGTGCTCTTCTTCCCGCCCGCTAACTTTTAGTTTTATAATTTTATTGTTCAAGATCACTAAGGGGCGTGCATTTAAATTGTGAGGTGCGATTGGGGTTAACACCAAACTATCCGATTCCGGCATAATTACGGGGCCCCCACAGCTTAACGAGTACCCAGTTGATCCTGTGGGCGTAGATACAATGAGTCCATCTGCCCAGTAGGAAGTTAGATATTCATCATCTAACCAAGTTTCAACAGATATCATTGAGGTTGTGTTTTTTCTGCTTACGGATATTTCGTTCAATGCAAAGTTTAACTCAGATTCGTTTTGATCTCCTTCAATAGTTATCGATAACAAACTCCGTTTAGAAATTCTGTAATTGCCCTCAAAAATTTCGTCTAGAGCCTTTTCTACGGTAGTCATTGGAATAGTAGCTAAAAACCCTAGCCTGCCCGTATTGATCCCTACGATTGGAATGTTTAAGTTTTTCACATACGTTATGGCTCTTAAAATGGTTCCATCCCCTCCAACGCTGATCAGTAGGTCAAAAGAAGTGTCTAAGCTTTGAAAAGTTTCAAACTGAAACGATGCTATTTCTATGTTAGAATCTGTTACGATAGATTCATAAAAGTTTTTTTCAAAAAACACATCTACATTTCGATTTTTTAAATACTTAATCAGAACTTTGATTGTGTTTTTTGAGCGCTCGTTGCAAAGTGGCCCATAAATAGCTATTTTCATTTGAGTTGCGTTTGTCACTTTATTGATTTAAATAGTTATTTAAATAGGCAGAACGTTCTTTAAGAGTTTGTAAAAATCCATCGTCTTCATGCCCAGAAACGACCGTATATCCATAACGTCTAAAAGCTTGAAATACCCCAGACAGCCCGCTGCTCCCAATTTTAACGGTAATTTGAGTTAATTCATTTTCTGTTTTTGACACGAATGCCCCTAACATCTTCGCGTTATTGGACTCTACAATCTGACTTAATTCACTAAATGAAAAATCATTACAACTCTTTTCAATAACGACAATCCCCCCAGGTTCAGAAAAAAATGGCGTATGATTAAACATCGAAATAATATCATTTAGTTGATAATAGCCTAGGTAATTGTTGTCAGCATCTAAGACGGGCATTATATTACTGTCATTTTCGGCAAATACTTCTAAAACAGTAAGCCACATGCTTGAATCTCGAACATAAAAGCCTTCAATAGCATAAAAAACGTCTGTAACTTTTTCTGATGACTCAAAACAGAACACATCTGTTTCGGACAAACAGCCCAAGTAAACTCCTTCTTTCAAAACAGGAATATGCGAATAGGTAAGTCGTTTAAAAACGTCTTGAAGTTCTCCAATAAGCGTGTCTGGGCTTGTGGGAGTTAGGTCGTTTATGATAAATTGATTTAAAGACATGAGCACGTTTTTAATCTAGATGCAAATTAATCAAAAATAATATACTTTAAGCGTAAACTACTTTGTATTTTTGTTTCAAATTTATTTTTTAATGACTAAGTTAAGCGTTAACATCAATAAGATTGCTACCCTGAGAAACTCTAGAGGTGGTGACACCCCTAATGTGGTGCAGTTTGCAAAAGATGTACAGGAATTTGGAGCCCAAGGTGTCACAATCCATCCACGACCAGACCAACGACATATTCGTTATCAAGATGCCTATGATCTAAAGCCAGTGGTTTATACCGAGTATAATATTGAAGGCAACCCAATTCCAGAGTTTATTGAAATGGTTTTAAAAATCAAACCCACTCAAGTAACTCTAGTTCCAGATGCCGAAAATGCCATCACCTCTAACGCCGGCTGGGATACCATAAAGCACAAAGGGTTTTTGACAGAAATTATACAAGAGTTTAAGCAAAATGCCATACGAACTTCAGTGTTTTTAGATCCCAGTGTCAAACAAGTTGAAGGGGCCAAAGCTATAGGAGCTGATAGGATTGAACTTTACACAGAAGCTTTTGCGCATCAATTTTCTCTAGGCAATAAAAAAGCTGTAATCCCTTACTCTGAGTGTGCGGAACATGCAATGCAAATAGACCTTGGACTTAATGCTGGTCATGACTTGTCGTTGGATAACATTCAATTTTTTAAACAACATGTACAAGGGTTATTAGAGGTGTCCATTGGGCATGCTCTTATTTCTGAAAGTTTGTACTTAGGAATAGACAATGTAATAAACATGTATTTGAATAAGTTAAAATAATGCTCTTACACTCAAACATAATTGGCGAAGGTCAGCCGTTTATAATACTTCACGGGTTTTTAGGAATGGGTGACAATTGGAAAACTCTTGCTAAACAATTTTCTGTTTTAGGCTTTGAGTTGCACCTCGTTGATCAACGGAACCACGGAAGAAGTTTTCATGATACTGAATTTAATTATGAAGCATTAGCTTCAGATCTTTTGATCTATTGCCAACACTATGAGTTAAAAGACTGTATTCTTTTGGGGCATTCTATGGGTGGAAAAACGGCCATGCTTTTTGCCGCACTTTACCCCCAACTGGTATCAAAATTAATCATAGCTGATATTACACCAAAATTCTATCCTGTTTATCATCAGACAATTTTAGAGGGCTTAACTTCCCTTGATTTTCAAACAATAAACACAAGAAAAGAAGCGGATTCACAGCTTTCTTATTATGTTAAAGAAGCGAGAATACGACAATTTTTATTAAAAAATATACATTGGGTATCTACAGGAGTTTTAGGTCTGCGAATTAATTTACCAGCCCTAAAAGTTCATGTTTCAGAGGTTGGAGAAGCCTTACCTCCCTCGTTAAGTTATGTCAAAGAGTGTTTGTTTTTGAGAGGAGATAAATCCGAATATATTTCACTTCAAGATAAGGGTTTAATCAGGTCTCAATTCCCAAAGGCTTCTATTAAAACAATTGCAAATGCAGGGCACTGGCTACATGCCGAGAATCCTGTAGATTTCTATGAAAGCGTTCGTTCGTTTATCGCTTGAAACACATAAGGTTAAAAATGTTTGTAAGGCATTAAAAATATTGTATTTTTGCCACCCAATTTTTATTTCATTACAATGAATATTACTAGAGAAAGTATTGACAAGCTAAACGCTGTTGTTAAGATAGAGATCACGAAAGTTGATTATTCTGAAAAAGTAGAGAAAATTTTAACTGATTACCGTAAATCTGCCAACATTCCTGGCTTTAGAAAAGGACAAGTTCCAATGGGTCTTGTTAAAAAGCAGCATGGAAAAGCTATTTTGGCTGATGAGGTTAATAAAATGCTTCAGGAGTCCTTAGGAAAGTATTTAACAGATGAGAAACTAGACGTTTTAGGGTCTCCATTACCAAAATTTCAGGACGAGATGGACTGGGATGCTGAAGATTTTACTTTTGAATTTGAAATAGGACTAAGCCCACAGTTTGACATTAAACTAAAGGCCAAAAAAGCACTTACTAAATATACGATTACTGCTGATAAAAAAATGATTGATGACCAATTGGTCAACATTCAAAAGCAATACGGAAAACTGACTCCCAAAACAGTGATTGAGAAAGACGATGAGGTTACGGGCGTCTTTTTTAACGACTCAGAAGGGATTGAGTCGACAGCGACCTTCACATTAGACAAGCTAAAAGGGAAGTCTAACCTTAGTGCTTTTACAGCAGCGAAAGTCGATGCTGTATTGACGCTTAAAACGAAAGGCTTATTTCAAGATTCACACGATTTGACGACTTACCTAAAAGTAGATCACGATACAGCACAGGGGCTTGATGTTGAGGTCACTTTTACGATAAGCGAAGTTAATTCTAGAGAAAATGCTGAACTAGATCAGGAGCTTTTTGACAAGTTATTTGGTGAAGGAACAGTAAAATCTGTAACAGAGTTAAGAGCAAAAATTACTGAGGATGCTGAAAAACAATTCGTTCAACAAGCAGATCAAAAATTCTTAAATGATGTGACGGAATACTTGGTAGAAAATACCAAGTTTGATTTACCAACACAATTTCTTCAAAAGTGGATTCAGACGGCTGGTGAAGAAAAACTAGACGTCGTTCAAGCCAAAGAAGAATATGAAAAGTCTGAAAAAAGCATGCGTTACCAATTAATCGAGAGCAAGCTTATTGTGGAAAATAATCTGCAGGTAAACTTCGATGATTTAAAAGTATATACTTCAGAAATGATAAAAACTCAAATGGCTCAATTTGGTCAGACGAACCCCACAGAAAAAGAAATCGAAGATATTGTTGCACGTGTCCTTTCAAATCAGGACGAAGTGAAGCGTATTTCTGAACAATTAACAAGTCAAAAATTACTAGATTTTTATAAAGAAAGTGTTAGCTATAAAGACAAAAAGCTAGCTTATGAGGCCTTTGTTAAAGAAGTTTATGGTAAATAATACTAATAAATAATTAAGCAAAAAACACTTCTTTGGAAGTGTTTTTTTTATACCTTTAAGCCAAGTTTTAAACTAGAAATAGTTTTATATTTACATTATTAAAACCAAAACAAAAACAGTATGGATTACGGAAATGAATTCAAAAAATTCGCCATTAATGATCAAGGTATTAGTAGTCTCTATTATGATAAAATAGTTAGTAGCATGACTCCAATGGGATTGACGCCAAATATTATTGAGGAGCGTCAAATGAATGTCGCTGTTTTTGATGTATTTTCAAGGTTAATGATGGATCGTATTATTTTTATGGGAACGGCCATCAACGATCAAGTTGCCAATATCATTCAAGCTCAATTATTGTTTTTAGAGAGTACAGATGCTACGAAAGACATACAAATATATATTAATTCTCCAGGTGGCAGCGTGTATGCTGGTCTAGGGATTTATGACACGATGCAACTGATCAAGCCTGATGTGGCTACAATCTGCACGGGAATGGCTGCTTCTATGGGGGCCGTATTGTTGTGTGCAGGTGCTAAAGGGAAGCGTAGTGGGCTGACCCACTCACGAGTGATGATTCACCAGCCATTAGGCGGTGCGCAAGGTCAAGCAAGTGATATTGAAATTACTGCTCGGGAAATTTTAATTCTTAAAGAAGAACTTTACAAAATTATAAGTAAGCACTCTGGTCAAGATTATGACAAAGTGTACAAAGACAGTGATCGTGACTACTGGATGAAATCTGATAAAGCATTGGAATACGGTATGATTGATGAAATTTTATCTAGAAGCTAAACACCTTCTAAATCAGTTATGGCAAAAGAAGAATTAGAATGTTCATTTTGTGGCAAGAAAAAAGCAGATACTAACTTGCTAATAGCAGGGATTGATGCTCATATTTGTGATCGCTGTATTGAGCAGGCAAATGGCATTGTTGTAGAAGAATCAAAGCTGAATCAAGTAGATAAATTATCTTCTGATGTTATGCTTAAAA
>MDSY01011648.1_pt1 | contig 11104 bp, 13 predicted proteins | sample 811131 | NCBI WGS metagenome assembly MDSY01 (sample SAMN05326643, study PRJNA326480) | marine metagenome | isolation source: seawater | place: Atlantic Ocean: South West | collected 2010
AACAGAATATTTTGAGCCACAATATTTATTAACTAAATTTTCAAATTTATTTATTTGAGGACCAGTAGTGAGATAATCTGATTTTAGGACCTTTTTTACTGACTCAACATCAGATTTGTCAATATATTGTCTGCTATATGGTATTATTTTTCCCATTAATTAATAGAAAAGTTTTTTAATTATCTTTTCTAATTCTTTTATAGTTAAAAATTTTGAATTGTTTCCACTATTGTAAGAGAAATTACTTTTTACTTTTTTATATTTTTTAACTGAATAGAAATTCTCAAGTTTTCTATCATAAATTCCCAATATAGCGTAATATTTACCTAGGTCGTAAGTTCTGTCACTTTCACTAGAAGTTATTAACTGTTCATCTATCTTCTCTCCTGGTCTAGTGCCTATAAATTTGTATTTACAATTCGGTGCTATGGCTTTGGCTAAGTCCATAATTCTATAACTAGGAATTTTTGGTACAAAAATTTCTCCACCTTTATTATTTTTTAAACACCATAAGACCATATCTACAGCGTCATTAATTGACATATTAAATCTTGTCATTCTTTTGTTAGTTATAGGGATTACTCCATTCTTCTTATTTTTAATAAATAGTGGAATCACAGAACCTCTGCTACCCATTACATTTCCATATCTTGCTACACTAAATTTAATTTTTCTACTTCCGATAATGTTATTTGCAGCTAAAAATAATTTGTCTGAAGCTAATTTTGTAGCACCATAGAGGTTTATTGGTGAAACCGCTTTGTCTGTTGATAGTGCTATTAAATTTTCAACTTTTTTATCTAAAGAAGCTTCAATCAAATTTTGAGCTCCAATAATATTCGTTTTAACATATTCAAAAGGATTATATTCAGCTGCAGGAACTTGTTTTAGGGCTGCGGCATGAACTACTATATTTACGTCGTCTAGTGCTCTATAAACTCTATCCTTATCTCTCAAATCTCCTATAAAATATCTTAGTTTTGGATATTTTTTTATTGGCAGTCTTTCAGCCATCTCGAATTGTTTTAATTCATCTCTACTGAATACAATAATTTTTTTTATATCTTTGAATTTTTTTAAAATTGTATTAACAAATAACTGACCAAAAGAGCCTGTTCCGCCAGTTACTAGAATAGTTTTGTTTCTTAAAAAATTTTTATTTTTTGTCATTTTTTTTTGTTTTCTCTAACTCCTTTTGGATTTCCTCGTATTCTTTTGATTTTTTCTTAAGAAAATTTATTGTTAATAAGGTTTTTTTATTAATACCTTTGGGAGTTAAAATATAAAGATAACTGAATTTATTATCATTTCTTTTAAAATTTCTAATTTTTATTAAACCTTTTTTTCTTAATGCTTTTATACAATAATTTAATTTTCCTAAACTATAACCCAATTCATTGGCAATTATCCTTTGATTAGTTTTTGGTTTTTTTTCAATTATTCTTAAAATATTTAATTGCTCTTCGTTTTTCTTCATATGTTCAATATTTGAACAAGTTTATATGTTCATAATTTGAACATGTCAATTTAATTTATAATTTTTTTAATAAAATTTTTTGGAATTGTTAGTTTTTCTTGAGAATTTATATGAAAAGAGGCAAGACCACAAATATTAGATACAGCTAAAGCCATGCTATTGTGTCCAAAAACCATTGAACACTTTGATATAGTTTTAATCAAATCATCATTGGTATCTATTTCAATATTGGTATTTTTTTTTATGAATTGATTGTATTTATTTTTTTTTTCCGAAGGGTGGCATCTAATTATTATTTTCTTTGAATTATTTTTTATTCTTATACTTTTTAAAAATTTTTCAAATAATTTTTTATCAGTTAGTTGTTTGTTATTTAATCTATCACTATTACTCGATACATATAAGATAGATCTACTTTTTTTTTTACCAGAAAAAAGTTTAAAATTTCGCACCGACTCTTCAAAATATGGATTTGGTATAAGTCTTACGTTTCTAAAAATTTTCATTGCTTTATTTTTTGCATATATATCTCCTACCCATATTTCGTCAGGTAAAATAAGTTTTTTTTTCAACAAAAATCTCTTTTTATAATTGACCCAATGATCAATGAATGAAAAAACTTTTTTTTTCTTTTTTTTCGATTTTAAAATTGCATTAAGTTCTAAATTTGTTCCAAGTCCTGTGCCTGTAATTACTATATCTGCAAAATTTATATTTTTAATTAAATTTAGGTTTCTAATTTTTTTATATTTTTTTTTAAAAATTTTTTTGGCAGGTCCTGATAACGTAAATCTATAATTTGATTTATATTTTTTTACAAATGAAGATAAAATTTCTGCTCCACCACTATCAGAAGAGATAATGGCAACTTTTTTATTTAGTAAATAATTTTTTACTTGTCTAATTTTTTCCATACTTTTATAAAAGTATTACAAATAAAATTCAGGTTTTGCTTTGATAAATCATATTTGCAAAGTTCAAAATTCAAAAAAGTTTTTTCCTGAAGCCTCTCAGCAACTGGACAAATGCCTTTTTTATAAGATACTTTAGAATTAAAAGTTGACCATGGATGGCCTTTGCTACCATGTGCAATTTTTTTTTGATACATGGGCAAAAGATGTAAATTTGTATAACCTTCTACAAACCCACTAAGTCCTTTTTTTGCAAGTTCTTTGAATAGTTGTTTTCTTGAAAATTTAACCAGATCAATATCTATTATCATCGGGTAGGTATAATAGCTATGGGTACATTTTAATTTTGTTATTGGTAATTTCAATCCCTTCAAAATTTTAAGTCTTTTAGTAAGATAATTTGCAATAGTATTTTTCTTTTTAACTATTTTCTTTAATTTTTTAAGCTGCTGTATGCCAATTGCCGCCTCAATTTCACCCATTCTAAAATTGTAACCTATCATATTATTTATTTTAATATTTTCTCTTTTATTGACTATGCATTCTGCATGATTTCTTATTAATCTAGCCCTTTCAGCCAATGTACTGTTGTTGGTCACAATAAATCCACCTTCTCCAGTTTGAATATGTTTGTGACAGTTCAGGCTGTAACCGCCAATATCAGTATCTGTACCACTCAACTTGTTATTATTGTAAGAAAATGGTGATTGAGCGCTATCAGATATAATTTTTATATTTTTTTTTTTTACTATTTTTTTTAACCCTTTAACATTTGAGGGGTGTCCAAAAATATCAATCGTAATTATCGCTTTTGTTTTTTTATTAATTAGTTTTTTTACCTTTTCAGGATCCAAACAAAATGTTTCGTCTTCAATATCTGCAAAAACTGGAATTGCATTCCAATGAAGTATTGCAGTTGCTGTAGCTGACATAGTCCATGGACTAACAATTATTTCATCTCCTGGATTAATTTCCAGTGCCCCAACTGCTGCTATAAGCCCAGATGTCCAGGAGTTAAGGGTTATTGCATGCTTTACTTTATAAAACTGTGCTAATTTTTTCTCAAAAAGTCTATTATATTTTCCCCCATAAAATCCATTAGGGTATGATGCAATAAAATCGGAAAGGACCCCGGATTTTAAGACTCCTAATGCAGCAGAAATTTCCTCTTTTTGAATTGAATTATATTTTTTGAAATATTTGTTATTTTTCATACTTTAACATGTATAACTTTTCTGCATTTTTCCAATCCTCTAAATTGTCGATATCTTGAACTTTTAATTTTGACATAAGATAAAAGGTAGAATTTTTTTCTAATATTATTTTTTTTGAATTCCATGCATTAAATTTTCCCCAACAAAATTGACCAGCATCATGATATGTTTCTCGAAGATCTTGGGATCTTTTGTGAAAATTTTTTTGATTTACCATTTTTATTCCACCTTTTTTATTTTTAAAAAAAGCTCTTTGAATTGGATAAGAGAATTTTGTTGCTCCAATAACATAATTCCATCGGCTATTTTTTATTTTTTTGAAAGAGCTTACTAAATCTTTTGCCTTAATAAGTGGAGAAGTTGGGTATATGCAGCAAATTAATTTGGGTTTCTTTAGATTTTTATCTAACCAATTTATTGCGTGGGACACAACCTCCCTTGTGCCAACTTTGTCTCCAGATAAATTTTTAGGTCTTTTAAATAATATTTTAGCTCCGTATTTTTTTGAAATTTTCATTATTTGGTTAGAATCTGTTGAAACTATAATTTTGTCAAATATTTTAGCTTTGATTGCCTCTTTGATTGGATATGATATAATAGGTCTACCTAAAAAATTTTTTATATTTTTTTTTTTAATTCTTTTACTTCCTCCACGAGCAGGAATTATTGCCACGATCATAATTCTATTTTTTATTTGTTAATTTCTTTGCAAGTTTGTTTATTTTTTTATCTTGATGGTAAATCTGCGCTAAAACTCCTGCAGTTTTTTCAGGTGCAAATTTAAAAGCAATTCTTAATATATCCATCCAATTTTTGTTATTTTTTTTCCTAATATTCTCTATCTGGTCGATTAACTTTAATTTATTTTTGTGTTTATTTTTCATAATTTGAGACTAATAAATATATTAATAATAAAACTTATAAAGCAATATTTTAAGATATAGTTTTATTTTGATTTATTGACATGTTCAAGTATTGAACATATAAACCTCATAATTACTTAATTTTAGTGCATGAATGAAATAAAATACTGCAAAAACTGTGTTATTCCAGAAACAAGACCAAACACTGAGATAGATGACAATGGATATTGTACTGCCTGTAAATATTTTTGGGAAAGAGAAAAAGTAAACTGGAGTATTAGAAAACAAGAACTTTTAAAAATTTTTAATAAATATAAAAGTAATAAGTATTACGATTGCATTGTCCCTTCGAGTGGAGGAAAAGATAGTACTTATCAAGTTTTGAAAGTAAAAGAATTGGGGATGAACCCTTTGGTAGTAACTATTACTACTGACATGTTAACTACAATAGGAAGAAAAAATATTGAAAATTTAAAAAATAAAGGAGTTGACTATATTGAATATACTTTAAACCCGATTGTAAGAAAAAAAATTAATAAATTTACTTTAGAAACAGTTGGTGATCTTACCTGGTCTGAAGAAGTCGGTGTTTCTTGTTCAGTGGTAAGAATAGCAATAAAAATGGGTATCCCATTAATTGTATGGGGTGAAAACTCTGAAAATGAAAATGGAGGACCTGAAAAAAACTCTGACTTTTTTGATGAAATTATACAAAGACATGATGGGGATTGGTTTGAGGAATTTGGTGGAACGAATGGTTTAAGAAGTTCTGATTTACTAGAGCTTTGGTCGAATGAGGGAATAACAGAATTAGATTTAATGCCATATACATTTCCAACAAAAGAAGAGTTTAAAGATAATAATATTTTAGGTATATTTTTAGGTCATTACATCCCTTGGGATGGTCATGCTAATGCAGAATTTTCAATTCAAAATGGATTGACTACTTATCACAAATGGGTCGAAGGTAATATTGTAAACTATGAGAACTTAGACAACTATCAAATGAGAGTTCATGATTATTTTAAATTTTTAAAATATGGATATGATAGAGTTTCTGACTGGTCTTCTTTAGCAATAAGAAGGGGAAGAATGAAAAGATCTGAAGCAGTTGAATTTTCAAGAATTTATGGAGGAAAATTTCCATCAGAATATTTAGGAATGCCACTTAAAAATGTCTTGGACTATATCGGAATGGATGAAAAACAATTTAAAATTATTTGTGAAAAATTTACTAACAAAAAAATTTTTAAAAAAAATCCTGATGGATCACTTATGTATGATAACAGAGGTGATTTAATTAAAGTAAATTATGATAATGTCAAAAAATAAAAATGTACTCATTATTGACTCAAATATAGGAAATATTGGATCTGTTTATAGAGCCTTAAATAAATTAGATTATAAACCTCTAATTTCAAATAAAAAAAAAGATTTTGAAAATGTTAGTCATATTATACTCCCAGGAGTTGGGTCATTTGATTATGGAATGAAGTTTTTAAAAGATTACGATTTAATTGAAAGTTTAAATATTGCTGTTAAACAAAGGGGGATACCTTTACTTGGCATATGCCTTGGTATGCAATTATTAGCATCTAAAGGTTTCGAAAATAATAAAGAAACTGATGGATTGTGTTTTATACCTGGCAGTGTAGAAAAATTAAAAATTTCAAACGATTTTAAATTACCTCACCTTGGATGGAATGAGGTTCATTACAAAAATGTAAACCCTTTACTCAAAGAAATTCCAAATGGTAAAGATTTTTATTTTGTGCATAATTATTATTTTAATTCATTTGATGATAAATACATTGTTGCGAAAACTAACTATGGAAATGAATTTCCTTCAATAATTAATAAATTAAATATTTATGGAGTTCAATTCCACCCAGAAAAAAGTTTAAAGTTTGGAATTAAATTATTAGAAAATTTTTTAAAAATATAAGTTAAAATGCATAAACTTAGAATAATTCCCACTTTATTATTTAAAAATTTAAAATTAGTAAAAGGTATAAAATTTAAAAGTTGGAGAACTGTTGGAAGTATAATGCAAGCAGTTAGAATTTATAATTTAAGACAAGTTGATGAACTTATACTCTTAGATGTATATGCAACAAATAATAAAAAAAAAGTGGACCTGGAAATGGTGAACGAGATTGCTAATGAATGTTTTATGCCATTAACTTTTGGTGGAGGTATAAATTCGATTAAAGATATATCTAATTTATTAAAAGCAGGAGCAGATAAAGTGTCTATAAATACTTCTGCTACAAAAAATTTAAGATTTATAAATGAAGCATGTAAAACATTTGGCGGTCAGAGCATAGTTGCCTCAGTAGATTATAAAAAAGAAGGTAATAATATTATTGTTTATTCAAATTCTGGAACTTTCAAAACCAATTTAAATTTTTTTGATTATTTAAAAGATTTAGAGGGCGCAGGAGTTGGTGAAGTAATTCTAACATCAATTGACAGGGATGGTACTATGGAAGGATATGATAAAGAAGTTTTAAAAATGTCAGCTAAAAATCTTAAAATTCCAATTATTGCATCGGGTGGAGCTGGAGATTACCATGATATGCTCGATACAGTTCAAAACTCCAAAATTTCTGCACTAGCGGCAGCAAGTATTTATCATTTTACAAATAAAACTCCTTTAGATGTAAAAAAATTTTTAAATTACAATAATATTCCTGTAAGGTTGTAAAATTAATGAAGAAAAATTTATTTTCTAAACCCTTCTTAATAGCAGAAATATCTGCAAACCATAATGGTTCTTTAAAGCATGCAAAGAAACTAATCAAATGTGCTAAACAAAATGGAGCTGATGCTGTTAAATTACAAACTTATGATGCGGACATGATGACAATTAAATCAAATAAAAAATATTTTAAAATTAAAAATGGTATATGGAAGGGCCAATCACTCTGGAATCTTTATAATAAAGCCAAAACCCCATTAGCCTGGCATAAGAGTTTATTTGATTATGCTAAGAAATTAAAAATTTTGTGTTTTAGTACTCCTTTTGATCTTGAGGCTGTTGATTTCTTAGAAAAGTTAAATTGTCCGATTTATAAGATTGCATCTTTTGAAATGAATTATCTTCAGCTTATAAAAAAAGTTGCAAAGACTAGAAAGCCAATGATTATATCAACAGGTTTAGCGTCTTTGAGTGAAATAGAAAAAACTTTAAAAGTTGCAAAAAAATATGGTGCAAAAAATATTACTCTTTTATATTGCGTAAGCCAGTATCCATCCTCATTGGATGACTTTAATCTATATAATATAGAAATAATGAGAAAAAAATTTAAATGTAATATAGGTTTATCTGATCATTCTATAGACAATCGAGTTATGATTGCATCTATTGCCAATGGAGTAAATGTAATAGAGAAACATATTGCCTTGGATAATCAAAAAAAGGGTTTTGACATTAAATTTGCATTAAAAGGAAAAGAAATTAAAAATTTTAAAAGTGAAATGGATAAAATTTTTAATTTAATGGGCGAAAAAAAGTTTAAAAGAAGTAATAAAGAAATAAAAAATTTAATCTTTAGAAGATCAATTTTTGCAACAAAAAATATTAAAAAAGGTGAAAAATTTAATAACAAAAATATAAAAATTGTGAGACCAAATATTGGTTATCAACCTGAAATGTTTGAGAAATTACTTAATAAAAAAGCAAAAAATAATTTTTTTATTGGTGATCCGATAAAATGAAAATTGCAATAATTTCAGACATTCATGCTAATTATAGTGCCTTAAAAAATTGTGTGAATGATATAAAAAAAAAAGGCGTTGATAAGATAGTGTGTCTTGGAGATTTGGTTGGCTATTATTATGATCCCGAAAAATGTATAGATCTTCTACTTGAGAATGAGGTTGAGTGTATTAAAGGAAACCACGAAGATATGCTTTTAGAAATACATGATAACGCTAAAATGCTTGAAAAATACATAAATACTTACGGAAACGGAATTAGATTGGCTTATGAGAAACTTAGTAAATACCATTGGAATTTTATTAAAAATTTACCAGAAAAAAGAAATCTTATTTTTGATAAAATAGATATACTGATTGCGCATGGTGCGCCATGGGATAACAATTTTTATATTTATCCAAACTCAAAAGATGAGGTTTTTAAAAAATTAGAGAAATACAGTCAGAAATTCATATTCTTGGGACATACTCATTATCAAATGATTAAAAAGGTTTACAATAAAATTATCGCTAATCCTGGTTCAATAGGCCAGCCAAGGGATATTGGTAAAGATGCAAAATGGTTAATTTTTGAAACAAAAGAAAAAAAAATTACATTTTTTAAAACACCTTTTGATACTACAGAATTGATTAAACAAATTGATTTCTATGACCCAAGTAAATCAATGTTAAAAAAATTTTTAAAAAAATAAAATATGAAAGTACTGATTACTGGCGCACATGGAGATATAGCTCAATCAATATTTAGAATAATCAAGACTTCTTATTCTAAAACTTCAATTCATGGAATGGATTGTAAAAGTGATGGTCCTGGTAGATATTTGTTTGAAAAATTTATTTTATCTCGTAAAGCAAGTGACAAAAATTATATTAAATTTGTTAAAAAACTCTCGAAAAAATACAATTTATTAATTCCTACAAGTGAAGCTGAAATGATTTGCCTATCAAAAAATTATTCACAAATCAAAAACTTACCAATTTTAATTAATAAACCAAAAATTATTAGCTTATTCGTTGATAAGCTAAGAACTTATAACTTTTTAAAAGGTAAAAATATTGATGTACCAAGTTTTTGCGTTAGTTTAGTAAATCTAAAAAAATATACTAAACCCTTCTTTTTAAAAACTAAATTAGGATCCGGAAATAAGAATTATAAAATTATAAATTCTAAAGAAAAATTTAATAATTTAAAAAAAATAAAAAAAAACAAATGGATAGCTCAAGAGTTTTTGGGATATGATACACTTGAGTTTACTTGTGGATTAATAAAAGTTGGAAAGTTTAAAAATTGTATTATTTTAAAGAGAAAACTAACAAATGGACTGACATATTATGCTGAGGTATATAAAAGCAAAAAACTAGAAAAAATTTTATATAAAATAGCAGATTTAGTTGATTTAAATGGATGTATAAACATTCAATTAAAATTAAAAAATAAAAAATTTAAGATCTTCGAAATTAATCCAAGACTATCTTCAACGGTAATGATGAGGCATAAAATTGGATTTATGGACTGTATATGGTGGATAAATTATTATCTTATGAAAAAAACTCCAAGTTTTAAAAAGAAAAAAACACAAAAAAATAAAATTTTGAGAGTGTATAATGAATTATTCGTTTAAAACAAAATCTAAAACATTGTTACTAACTGGGTCTTCAGGGTTTCTTGGAAAAGAAGTAATAAAAATACTATATAAAAAATATAAAATTTTTGAAGTAGTAAGAAAAAAAAATAAAAATAAAATTTATTGTGATTTAAATAATATTAAAAAAATTAGATTAATTCTAGAAAAACTAAAACCTGACATAATTGTAAATTTAGCTGCAGAAGTTAACTTATCAAATAAAACAAAAAAAATGTTTAATGTTAATTCAATTTGTCCAAAAATCTTTGCTAGATACTGTAAAAAAAATAATAAGTATTTAGTGCAAGCCTCAACGGTTTTAGTTCATAAAAAATCTGAAATTTATAATTATAACTCAAAATTAGATCCTGAAAATTATTACGGGAAAACTAAGCTTTTAGCTGAGAAAAAAATTAAAGAAACCGGATGTAGGTATGCCATAATTAGATTTGTTGGTATTTTTGGTCATAATGGTCCTAATCACCTGGGAATTAATAATACAATTAAAGATGCTATAAAAAAAAAAATTATTAGTTTTAAAGGAAACTCAAAAATAAAAAGAAATTATATATATGTTGGAGATGCTGCTAAAGTGATTAAAAAATGTATAGACAATAAACTTAAGGGAACATTTTATGCATCTGGTCAAATACAAACTTTTGAGGAAATGATTAAAAAAATAAATAAAATAATAGGTTTAAATTCTCCCATCAAATTTTTTACAAAAAAAAAGGATGATATGGATCAAATATGTATATCTAGTAGAAATTTTAATTTTAGATCTTTTTCTACATGTATTAAAGAGATAAAAAATAGTTATATGTTTTAATTATTTCTGTTTTTTCAATTTTTTTATTAACTTTATCTAAAATTTTTTCCTTATAAATTTTTTTGTCTTCTATATTGGTAAATCTAATTCGTCTTATTTTTGTATCACCAATATTTAATAGGATATTCTCCTTTGTATTTATTTGAATACTTCTTTTTAAGATTTCATCATTAACTTCGTAAGAAAAAAATTCCAAAATTTTTCTAAATAATTCTAATGAATTTTCGTTTAAAATTTTAAAATTTATTATCAAGAAGTCTTTATCTTTATTTTTGTTTTGCAAATGCTTTAACCAAAATTTAATAAACTTTTCATATCTCTTAATACCAAGGTCTAATAATTTTTCATCTACAATCGATGGATTTTTATTTTTATCGTGCGCGAGATACCATGAAATTAATTGGTCCGATGGCTCTCTCAGTATTATTGCTGGTTTTACTTTATCAATATCATACATATCTAATG
>MDSY01093391.1_pt1 | contig 11103 bp, 8 predicted proteins | sample 811131 | NCBI WGS metagenome assembly MDSY01 (sample SAMN05326643, study PRJNA326480) | marine metagenome | isolation source: seawater | place: Atlantic Ocean: South West | collected 2010
CCTTTCTCAGCAGCGGGGCTTGTGCCATCCTTGCCGTGGTAACCACTGCATTTTGCGATATACTTCAATGCCGATGGTGAAAACTCGGCGTGGTCTCTGTCAGCGTGTGGAGAACTCATAGTCCTCCCGTCTACTAATTTTTCTGCACGCGAGTCAAATAGTATCTCGCAATAAGAAACGCATCAATCATGCCGTCATGGGGTGTGCGGCACCTTTTATTCTTCAGCCAGTTCTCTTCGGGGGCAAGTTCCTGTGCCATACCTAAAGCGAATACCTTTGATTTCCCTTTAGCCATCGCGCCAAGCATTTGTTTCTGCCACTTGTGAACCGAAATACGGGTTGCTTCAAAACCACAACATTCAGCCATGCCCATCAATTTCCCAAAACTAAGAGCCATTGATCGCACAGCCTGTGAACTTTTGGCAAACCCTAATGGTTCCTCAACAGCAAGGACGAAGGGGGTCTCTAAATCGAGGAGCCATTTTTTTATTTTTGCCGTGTCAATTTCGGTCTTTTTAGACCTTTGCATGGTGGGCATGGGAATCTTATCTACAATGCCCCCATCAAATTCAGAGACAGCACACAGCCCCCCTTGCAGACCGTTATCTACACCTACTATAATCACTTTAGTGCGGGATTGCGTGCGCCGATATAATCAATCCGTTGCCTTCGGCTGGAGCAAAGTAGTCGTATCCTTTTTGCAGCGCCCGTATATACGCCACATCTCTGGCGTTGGCCGGAACTACCCTGTAAAATTTGCCGACCCTTTCTTGCACATTAAACGTAAAATCATTTTTTAAAGGGTCATCTTTACGAAGAAGAACCTTCGGGTTTTTTTCCACTCTCCTGTTCTGTAGTAGATTACTCATTCATCAATGATGCTCGTATCTAAAAAACAAGGAGACTCCGGACCCAGATCAGTGTCCATTAACTGTTCTAGCGCCAACTTTGCTTGTGGCTCTGTCAGCCCATGTTTGGATTTTAAAATAGAGAGTGTCATGCTGGAGGAGTAACACGCCACTGATGGGTGGGACGGGTGCTCCACAACTCCAAGAAGAGCCTCTTTAAGCTCAGAGAATAAAACAAGTTTAGGTTTGTATTCCCCCTCTTCTTTGTCGTCTGCAACAGCGTAGCAATTAAAGCTAAGTTGCCGCTCTGCAAAAGGGTCGTCCATTGGGTCATAATCAAAACCCGACCCATCAAAATCACTTATCATTTGGTTCGATGTCGATTACTGGTTGCACGCTGCCCTTACCTTTGTCGGCTTTCCCATTATTCAGGATAGAGATGTCAATTTGCATCTTGCTGTTTCCTCCTGCTTTTGCATTTAGACCAAGGCTTCTGCGTATAATCTGATCTAGTTGATCAAGATCCTTCACCGTTCTAGGCCCCCTGAGATTTTTAATATTATCTCGCATTAGCTTAATACCAGCGGCAGCAATGTAGTGCTGGTATTTTTCTGCTGGGGTGGTCTGACTTTCTGCGATTTCCAAAATGGCTTGGTCCTCTTCTAGTCGAGCGTCATGCTGCGCTGATAAGATTGCTTCTCTTGTTCTCTTATCTAGGTTGTCTTCTAAGTCTTTAGCTAATTCGTCAGCATCGAATTCAACTTCAGCGTCTGGGCTAACCGTTGTTTGTGGTTGCTCATACGACATACCGCTGTTGTTTTTGCGTGGGGGGAGTCCCATTTTTTTGAACCACCTTCGCACTGTTCCTGAATGCACTCCCAGCTCCTTAGCGATTGCGACTGTTTTCCAGTCTGCGTTGTAGAGCTTTACCGCCCGTTCTTGCAGGGTCTCTTTAGGTTTGTCAGCAGCCACGATCTTTATTACGTTACTCTTTAATTATGGCCAAGAAGAAGCGGTCCATCAAGGCGATACTAGAACCACGAATTGACCCCAAAACAAAGAAGATGGATGTCGGTGGTTTACTGATACCTCCAACGAGTGTCTTGACAGGGTTGCTGTATGGCTTCGCCCACCATGATTCTGTGCGCGCCAAGGAGTTCTATTTCTGGCGCATTTGCGATGAGCTTTGGAACAACGCAGACTTACCAGAAAAGTTAATGGTGAAACATCCTTGGGCCACACAAATGATTCGGGCCGCGTTAAACAACAAATATCTTTCCATTGGGGGGTCAGCTTCTTCCGGAAAATCACATACGATGGCGGCATGGGGAATCGTAAACTGGTTGTCTCAACCGAAGGACACCTTAGTCCTGATGACATCAACCACGTTAAGGGAAGCCCGTAAACGTATTTGGGGTTCCGTAATGTCTCTTTTAACCGTCATTGAAGGAGCGCCAATTAAAATTAGGGACTCTATTGGTAACGCGGCTTACATTGATGAAAACGGCACGCTCATCGAAAGAGCAGGTATTTCTTTGATTGCCGCAGAAAAAAGTAAGACCCGTGAGGCAGTTGGTAAGTTTATCGGTATTAAACAAAAACGAGTTATCTTGATTGGTGACGAGCTTTCAGAACTATCTGAGGCCATCTTACAAGCGGGGCTATCGAACTTATCTAAAAACCCCACATTTCAGTTAATAGGGATGTCCAACCCCAACAGCCGATTTGACGCTTTTGGGGTCTGGTCTGAGCCAAAAAATGGTTGGGACTCAGTGGAAACAAATGTTGATGATACTTGGAAAACCAAGTGGGGTGGCCGCTACATCCGGTTAGATGGTGAGCGCAGCCCCAACATTCTGGCGGGGGATGTTATTTATCCGTGGCTCCCCACCCAGCAAAAACTTGACGAGGATAAAGCCCTGCTGGGAGAGGAATCCCGAGGCTACATGCGAATGGTCAGGGCGGTGTTCTTTGATTCTGATGAAGCCACAGGCATCTACAACGAGAACGAGCTAACCATGAGCGGTGCGCTTCAGCGTGTTGACTGGCAGGGCGGGGTAACCAAGGTGGCTGGGGTTGACCCCGCATTTACGAATGGGGGCGACCGCACCATATTATACACAGCCACAGTGGGTTATAATAATAACGGTCATTACGTGCTAGAGTTCGGGGAAGCAGTCCATCTTAACGATGACGCGACCAATAAAGCAGTGCCACGGACCTACCAGATTGTGCGTCAGATTAAGGAACATTGCGAAAAGTTAAACATCCTGCCTGAAAATGTAGCCGTTGATGCGACTGGTGCGGGTGCTCCGTTCTGCGATGTGTTGGCAGGAGAATGGTCAAATAGGTTTATGCGGGTAGGATTCGGGGGCCGAGCCAGCGATAAACGGGTCAGCGCCAGTAGCCAACTCATTGGTGAAGAGTTATATGTGAACAGAGTGTCGGAGCTTTGGTTCGTTGGCAAAGAATTGATGCGGACTCGACAAGTATTCGGAGTGAGCACTGATCTGGCCAGCGAGATAACGTCCCGCAACTATGATATGGTCAAAAGCGGCACCCTCCGTGTTAAGATAGAATCTAAACCTGAGTTTAAGGCCCGTTTCGGACGCAGCCCAGACCTTGCGGACGCTGCGTTTTTGGCCCTTGATTGTGCCCGTCAGCGGCTTGGGCTTGTGGCGGTGGACCCCCCAAAGGAAGGTGACAAGAATTTCAAGCGACCCCCCAAGACGATCAAGCAGTTAGGGGCCGCATTACAGAATTCTGGGGCAGTTTTGCTGGATTGACACGCCCCCCTTAAATACATAATATCTCTAAGCACTTTAGCATTTTTGCTATGTCTTCGCCTCTTTTCCCTGATTTTGGTAGTTTTAGTTCCGGAAACCCTTTACTTGATTATTTGTCAGGGTTTGAAGGTAACACTCAAGGGGCGCAATCGCTTCCAGAACCACAGAGCACAAGTCTTCCTTCTAAGGAGGAAGACAGAAAAAAAGTGTCTGGAGATAAAAGGCGTAAAAAAAGAAGAAGAAGATTGTTGGCCCGTGCCCAACAGCAAGTGCCGCAAGCACAGCAAGCACAGCAAGCACAGCAAGCACAGCAAAATAGGGGTCTAACTACTGGTGGTCTAACTACTGGTGGTCTAACTACTGGTGGTCTAACTACTGGCGGTCTAACTACTGGAACAGTTGGAGAGTCGTCTATTAGCGAAGACTCTCCTATGGCCCCTTACAGGGGGTTGGGTAGGAACCCTAACTCACGAATCGGACAAGGAGGATAATTTAGTTAATTATGAGCAGAGGAAGAAGAAACCGCCGCAATAGAAGAAATCTAGGGCCATCAAGAGGACGAGGGCAACGTAGAAACTTAGGGCCATTAAGAAGGCCCACGACAAGTCCAGCTAGTCCAGTTCGTCCTAGACTAACCCCGCCAGTTAGCAATCCTGTTCATGGCCCCTTCGCCCCGACCCCTTACAACCCTAGCCCTATGCGGCAAGGTTTACGCCTACCAGCTTCTCATCCAGCCTACGCAGTAGGCAATCGCCCTACGACTTCTCCTCGCGTCCCTTCTACTAGGGGGCCTATGCATGGACCTAAAGTTCCAAGTAGATACACACAATTCATACATGGTTCAGGTCCATCTAAATTTGCTGCTGCTGGGAAATACGCTGCAAGAGCAACACCTTTGTATTTAGGTGTCATGGCGGTAGATGCCGCACAAAGATTTGGTAGCGGGGAACAAGCTCAGATGCGCCGTGAACAAGACCTTAGCAGATGGGCTGCGCGGGATTATGGTAATGCCCAATATGATCCCGACACGGGAGAGTTGGTAAAACCATCTACTGCTTTGGGGACCGTTCTTGGCGGGGCTGGACGCGCTCTTGAAGCACAACTTGACCCTGTTGGAACTTTATCTGCGTTTGGCCAAACTATGGGTCAGGTGGGGGAGCAAATTTTTACTGATAAAGGTAAAGGTTACGATCCTATGGCGCACGGGGTGAAAGGCTTGATTGGTGACGAACAAATACAAGCTGGTGAAAAACTTAGAGACTACAGGCAACGCCGTGTTGCTAAGTTGTTTGAAGGGGTCGAAGGTGTAGGAAAACAATTTTTACCTTCTGCGTTTGTGGCGGAAGGGATGGGATCAGAGAGGGCCTTTTTGGAAGGCCGTGCAGGAGACCCAGAATTTTCAGCGGCTGAAAAACGGCGGGTGATGGAGATTGAAAAGCTCTCCGCTGAAAGAGCAGGCAGAGATCCTCTTTCTTATGAAGAGGTGATGAAAAGACGGCAAGGGGCAACGAGCAGCAAGGCTGGAAAATTCTTTGACGCAGAAGACCGAAAGGAGTTTGCAAGATTAGCCAAAGAAGAGCCTCAAACTCTTATGGCCATGTTTGATGCTGACAAAGATGGCGAACTTTCTAATAGAGAACGAAAGGCTATTTTTGATCCGCAAATTGGATTTAAGGCTAGACGCCAAGCTGTTCTTGCCCAAGAAGAAGCCGCCAAAGAAGCCGAAGCACAAGCTGCAAGGAGCTACGGAGTTGATGCTACACGCGATGCTTTATCTATGTTCCCCATGCAAGCAGCAGCCGCTCTTGATAAAAGAAAAGCTCGCAAAGAAAAAAGAGCCGCAAGAGCAGAAAAGAAAGCGCAAGAGAAGTCCGAAAAGAAAGCAGCTAAGGCCGAACAGCTTAAGAAAGACCGCATAGCTTTTGCTAAAGGACTCGAAAGTGATCTGGGGTATGACGACTCTCCTTCCAGTGCATTTCAAAACCCAGAAACTCGGCAACGAATTATGGTGGAAGCCTTTAAGCGTGGGGAAGAACTTGGTGTTTCAAAACCTCAAGTTCGTATGTTCCTTCGCAATAAAGGACTTTTGGATAAAGGGTTTAGTGAGTCTTATGCTGATTTCCATAAACGCACCACAAGCGGAGGTGGGCTAACCACAGGATCTGTTGGGGCAAGGAGAACAGTTGGGAGAGGTCCAAAAACTGAAACTGGTGGGGTAACCACACAAGATGGACGAGCCGCAGATGCTGCTAGAAAAGCATACATGGAGGATCTTATGCGGAGACGTATGCTTCCGTATCAAGATGGACCAGCCATAACTAGGGATTTCAAACAAACTAATATCCCATCTACTATACTTAAATGAGCAGGTATAACCCAACCACTCCCGATGCTTTATACGGGGAGCTTCAACCAGAAGCTATGACGGCTGGGATGAAAGGCGCATTGTTTGGTCCTGAAACAATCGCTGCCATGATGCCCACTGAAGGTATGAGTCAGACTGAGAGGGATCGGATAATGCGCGGTCTTCAGACTGAACTTATACCGATGCAGGATGCATATGAGGCAGCTCAAGCTAGGCGGGATAAACAAGAGATGGACCGTCAAAGGTTTATGATGGCGCAGGAGTCGCATCGAGCAGCATTACGTGCGTCTCAGATTTCATTTGATAAGTCTAAGTTTGATTTAGAAAAATCAATTAAAGACGCCAAAATGGAATCCAGTATTGCAGAGCGTATGCCTGTCGTGGTTAGCCAGTTGGACGCTATTGATAAAGATCCCTCTCTCAATCCCTTTGAAAAGTCCAGTCAAGCAGCGCGGTTACAGGGGCAGTATGCTTCAGAAATTGCAAGAGTTCCTGCGTTGGGGAATCTTTTCAAATCATACCAGACATCTATCGGAGCGCAAAAAGCTCAAGAGTCCCAAGAGTTTAATAGAGCATTTCAGTTTGGGCAACAGGGCTATGGGCCTGATACTACAATTACTGATTTTGCTTCGGGTCAAAAAGCAAAGAAAGACGCAGCTCTGGCACAAGCAGGTAGAGATAATCAGATTAAGTATCTGACTGAAGAAACACAATACTTCGACACGCTACAAAAGCGGATTGATAATCTGGATACCATGTATGCAGCGGCTGATACTGCTGCTAGTTTTGCGGGGGAAGCGGCTGGTCAGTATGGCGATGACGCACCAAAAGTTGATCGCACTAAACCAAAGATTTACACGGAAGAAGCCAAGAATGAGGCTATTTTCCTCGCACAAGAAATTGCTCGCCAAGGTAACAGGACGCCTGAAGAAACGCAGGCACTTACCGCACAAGCAACAGATATGTCTACGTTTATCCCGCTTCTGCGGAGAGAGCTACTTAATTTGAGGCGCGTCAATCTTGATAGGTATGGTGTCCTTACAGGAGCAATAGCTTCTGGTGATAATGCACCAACCGCAACCACCAGTGTAGGTAGCTGGGGGGAATAAACATAAGTTTTACATAAGAAGAGTTAGTTAAAATTACATACCCAAGTCTTACTGCTATGTCAGAAGAACAGTTTAATCCATTGGATGTCCTAAAAAGAGCAGAAGATATTCTGCCTTCCGAGCCTACCGCAGATCAGAGAATCGAAGTTTCCGGTTACGATGACTGGTTAAAAAATCAAGACATCCAAGACCCTCTTGAGGGGCACCTTGGGTATGGTGATTATCTCCGTGAAGAGTATGTAAAAGCTGAAGCATACAACGGTGGTATTGAGCGCAAGATCAAAGAAGAGTTGGGGGCTGCGCTTGTTGGTAAAGGGTTGCTCACTAATGAGAATAAAGATGAGGTAACCAGCCGGATTGACGCTTACGGTAAACCTGATTTTGAGAAACAGGTTAGGGACATGGTTGCCCATACAGGGCTGGAGCAAGATGATTGGCATAATGGAGCCGCATACCTTGCTAAGAAAGACACAGCCACTCCGGAAGAACTTGAGTCCATTCTGGAGCAGGCTGAATCTTCAGTAAACAGAACACGCAATGCCGTGTTGCAGTCCAAGCTGGACTCAGGAGAGATAGCTTTTGCTCGATTTACGAGTGAAGACGGACGGAGCTATGTCAAAGCTGGGGACGCTGCCATGCAAATACCAATGCACGAAGCCCTTCGCAGGTCACGCGAAGCAGGGGGCGGTGTCAACATGGCTGATGCGCTGGAGATCCAATCTACAGGACTGTTGGACACACCCGAGGGTATGAGCGCACCGCGCTATAAACTTGTCCAACTGAGTGAGCTAGAAAAGCTAATCCATGCAGAAATAAAAAATGACCCCAAAATTGCTATCCAAGTAGAAGCGTTGGGTAAACGAATGGCTGAGAACGACTATAGTTCCTTTGACCATTTTGAAGAAGGGTTTCGCAAGCGGGTGTCTTTGCCCGTAAGAAAGTTCTTTGAGAACATGATCGGGACAATATCCGATCCAAAACCTTTGGGGACAGAAAGAGAAGAAGCGGTTGATCGTGCGATGTCAAAAGACATTGATGAAACCGTTATGGAAATTTCCAATAAATACAATAAAGACCCAGACGCAGTGCGGACTGCTCTTCAAGAGGTGGTTGTTAATAACGCCCCTATGAAGGTTTTTAAGGATGAGTCTAACGTAGGTGATAATATCAGGTTAGACGGTTATGGACTTCCGTATGTCCCTGCCGCTGTAAAACTGAATGACGATCTTTTTGAATCTGCGCTTGAAGCTAGGTCAGACATTTCGGCAGCTACCAAGGAAGCTCTGCGGACAGAGCGTGATTCTTTCCTCACGACTAACTTTGTTGATATAAGTAAAAAACTTACTGAATCAGAGCTATCTAAAGATTGGTTAGACCACCTTAACAAAGGAAGAAAAAGTGGGCTTAAGGACAGAGACATCCTGTCTGCCTTTACGTCTAACCCAGACAACCGCACTTACGCCGATACTATTTTTGGCGACCTAGACCTTGGCTGGCGCGATCTCTACAGACCTCTTACTTCTGCGTTCTCCACAGTGTTTGCATTGGGTGGTGCTGATTGGGCCAAAGAACACCTAAAAGATATTGCAGAGGACAACAACCAAAGGCGGGAACTTGCAGAACTTTTTGGGGGTAAATTGGGGATGGCCCAAGACCTGATTAAACTGGCCCCTGAAGTAACAGTAGATATTGGAGCTACTGCTCTTCTGTCAAAGTTTGGTGGCCGCGCAGCAGCTACATCACTTGCTGCTACAAAAGCGCCCTTGTATTCCAGCATGACCAAAAAGGGTGTGCTAAAGGCTTTGACCACAAATGCCTTTAGGCGTAAGGCGGGGCAAGAAACCGCAGACCTTGCCGAGAACCTTGCAGCCCAGAACCTAATTCGGAACGCAACAAGCAAGACCGCTCTTGATGCGCTGGAGGCTTACAACAAAGTAAACCTCAGAGCTATCACTGTAAGTTCAATAGGACTCACTGCGGCTAACCGTTCGGCGGGGGCTACTTACGGCACTGTTTACAACCAGATGCTCAAGTCGGGAGCCTCAGAAGAAGACGCGCATGATCGAGCACTTGGGACAGGCATGGTAGCAGGGACCGTAACTGGTTTAATTACTGGTTCGTTTTCTGCGTTTGGTGCTGGGGGTATGGAAGATGCGCTTCTTAGCGGGATGTCCTACAGGAACCTCAAAGACATTTCTAACCGTATAATTCAAAAAGCAGATCATGTCTCTATTGATGGTGTATCGGATGCACTTTTGCAGTCGGCAATTAAAGAGTCAGCCAAGTCTGTTTTGCGTAAAAACTTTTTTGGCAAAGGGATTTTAAAAGCAGGCAGCGCAGAATTTGCAGAAGAGGCATTGGATGAATTTGTAAATACATTTGTTACTGATGCTGGTCTGGAGCAGGACACTCCTATTTTTGACCATATGAAGCACTCACTTTATGCTGGTGTGCTTGGTGGCATCATGGGTTCTGCCGCTCCTGTAATTTCTTCGGCAGCAAGGCGCGTTCGTCCCGACAGGATGCGGGAGGTTCAAGAAGCCCGTGCGTATGAGCAACGGATTATTACAGATATAACTGATCGCCTTAAGGAAGCTAACAGTGAGGTAACCGCCGATGTCGTAAAAGACATACTGGAAGCAGACCTGTATACAATGCCTCAACAAGAGGTTGTAACAGAGAGCGACATTGATGCTGAAACTTTAGCGGAAACACAAGACGCCCCGCCAGAAACACTAGAAGAGTTTCTTAGTGCATTTAATACTGTATCAGAAGAAGACATACAGGAAGAAATTGAATCTGTGATGGGTCCGCGACTCGCACAGATGGAAAGAGATGTCACCAAAGAGGATGATCAATCAGTGTTCATTCTTGATGAAGCGGGAGAAGGTATTGTTTACACCAACGATTTAGTTCCTGCGGATAAAAATCTAACTCCTGAGCTTAGTGAGAAGTTGGAAACAAAACCACACTTACTGACTATGGATCAGACTTTGTGGGAATCTTATGACCCTGAATTTGCTGCTCTTGTAAAAGACCGCTTTAAGAAAGACAAAGACGGCAAGTTGGCGTCACCTCTTTCTGAGCAGCAACAGGATTTTGTAGACGCAAAGATACAGGAGTTTGCAGCAGCCCAGCGGAAAATAGCTGAACTGGCTGCCAAGAAGGGGAGGCCGATTAAAACCCCGACTCTTGGTCCGCAGCCGCTTGAAGACTTAGGCTTAACCAAAGAAGAATATTTTGAATTAGACAGGCTTCGGATGGAAGACCGAGGAGAAGTTGGTGTTGTTGCAGGCACAAGTCTTGGAGTCGAAAGAATATTTAACACCAAGCCTGTTAGTGAGCAGACAGGTGACGAGGGCATCGAAACGGTGACTAAGTTCCAACTGATCACAAAAGTTACTTATGATTCAAATGACACTGCTCCTTTTGTTGTTGCGCCTAATGCAGAAAGAACCGTATCCGATGATGGCAGCATAACGGACATTATTTCTCGCGGTTACTTCAGCACTAAAAAAGAAGCTCAAAAAGAAGCTAAGAATGTAGAGGATGTTACAGGATTAAAGGCCGAAATTGTTTCGGTAAGTGTTCCTGTTAAGAAAAGAAAGAAAGTAGAAGTTGGGGATGTTGAAGTAGCGAAGGTTACTGAGTATCAAGTTTTCATAACTAAAAAAGCAGAACCAGAAGTAGAGGAGGAAGTAGAAGAGGAAGAGGAAGAGGAAGCGGAGGAGTTGGCCCCGATGCCAGAGGTTGGTGAAACAATTAAGTATCTACCTTATCCTAATGCAAAAGAACTTGAGACCGCAGAAGTCAGTCAGATAACCGACGAAGGTATTATTCTGGTTGAGGATGAAGAGATGGGCGTAGAAGTTGAGGTCAAGCTATCCGAGATAGTCACTGATAAGAAGGAAGCCAAGAGAGCAGCTAAGACAACTAGGAAAAGAACCAAGAAGCCCAAGGAACCTAAAGCCGAACTTGTTGCTTCTTTTGGCACA
>MDSY01059760.1_pt1 | contig 11099 bp, 8 predicted proteins | sample 811131 | NCBI WGS metagenome assembly MDSY01 (sample SAMN05326643, study PRJNA326480) | marine metagenome | isolation source: seawater | place: Atlantic Ocean: South West | collected 2010
ATGTTCGACCCGCCGCCGCACGGATTCCCCACGGCGAGCACGGCGGTGCCTGTGGGGTCGTCGCCCTCGGCGCCCAGTGCCAGCGCGCCGAGCCCCGCGGGCGGCGCCGCTCCCTCGAGCCTGAGCAGTGCGAGGTCGTTCGCCTCGTCCACGGCGACGCACGCGGCGACGCGGTGCACGCCGCTCGCAGTGACGCACAGTTTAAGCCGGCCGACACGCTCGGGGCCGGCGGGCGCGGCGATGCGCCACGCGACGACCGCCGCCTCGTACGCTACCCGCTCGGTGCGCGTCAGCGGCCGACTGCTGCCTCCGGCAAAGTCGCGCTTCTGTGGCTCGCCCTTGCCGTCGTCCTGGTCCTCGTCGTCGTCGTGGTCCACGCAGTGCGCGCAAGTCAGCACAAGCCCCCCACCGAGGTGCACGCCCGAGCCGCTCGGCACCAGGTGCACCGAGGCACGGATGGCGGCGTCGACCGCCGCACACCGAGCAACGTCCAACGGCTTGGTGCTGCCCCGAATGTTCTGCGGCGTCGCCTTTTGTAGTGCGGCGTCGAGCGGCAGCACTGAGGCGACAAACGAGCGCCACTCGGCGGCGCGGTGAGCGAGTGCCGCCACCAGCTCCGCTCTGTGCTCCTTCCCGATGGCCTGCCAGCCGCACTCAAGGCTGGCCCGGGCGGCGACCTGCTTGAGTGAGGGCAGGCTCAGCGCCTTCTCCCAGCCATTGGGTAGGTCAAGCAGCGATGCCTCCACGCCATCGCCGGCAGTCGAAGCGTTTGCCGTTGCCGTCTTGCGCCGCTTTGTTGGAGGCATGTGAGAACGCTTATCAAACCAAGCGCGCCGTGCTGGTATGTTAAGGCGGCGCGCCGAACGCTGATAGTCAGGCCTGGTGTCTCCTGTGAACGGGCAAGCATGCGTGCAGACGCCTGCCGCCCTCGTATTTTTGTACATCGCCTACCTCCCGACTACCGTGACTCACCGTCCGACCAGCGGTTCTTTGGCTCGCAGCCGTATCCCAATGGGCGCTCAAACCAGCTAGCCGGATCGTCGGTGCTGCCACACTTCCCACCTCATGTGCAGATCTGGAACTCGGGACAGTTTAGCAACGCGGAACTCATGTACCAGCGCGCGCTAGTGCACGAGTGCCGAGTTCGCAACGAGTCCTTGGCCGACCTCTTCTTTGTCCCAGCCTTCAGCGGCGCCCTGCGGGCAGCCTCTGTCAGCGCGGGAGAGCATTGTGCTGAGCGCGGGGCTACGCACAAGGGGCTCCAGAGTATAGTCTCTGCATCGGGACTGATTAATCGCCTGCGCAGTGTGGCGGCACCTCACTGCAGGAGCCGCACATTGAGACGGGGTGCAGCACCTACGGCCAATGACAGCGCCTCCTGCTCCGTGCTCGAGGCGCGCGGCGGTGCTGACCACGTGATCGTCAACCCACGGAATGGCGCGGTATTCGAGAGCCACCCTTTGTGCGAGCTGGACTACCTCGACCCGCGCTTTGGCAACGCCGTCCGTTTGTCCATCGAGGAGCCCCCCCGCGGCCGTTGGGAGTGGTTCGACCACTACCACAGCCACCCCGCGTACGTTGGCATACCTCATATCAGCATGGTGCACCTTCAGAGGAACCAGCTCAGCGGTGCGCCTTGGCGCTCCCGGCATCCTCGGCCGCAGCTCGCCGTTGGCGCCTTTGGCATACGCGGCCCAACCAAAGTGCGCCGGCTTCGTGAGGCGCTGCGCCGCAGTTGCCAGGATGCCCCGCCTGCCGACTGCTACTTCTTTCACACGTCCGACGCCTTCAACAAGAACAAGACCCAACGATTTTCCTGGGAGTCCAAGTGGCACAGCCGAACCCTAAACCCGAACCCTAACTTCGACTCGCACAGCCATGCACTGCAGCCTGAGAAGGATCCGCTTTGGATCACCACGGCCAAACTGTACTGGAACGCGACCTTTTGTTTGCAGCCGCCCGGAGACGCCGTATCGCGCAAGGGTGTCGCTGATGCGCTGGTGCTCGGCTGCATCCCCGTGCAGTTCCATGAGGGGATGGCGGAGCAGTGGCCGTGGCACTGGGGCGAGTGGCAGAGGTCCTCCAGCGTACTGCTTGATTGGCGCGCGGTGCTGCGAGGTGAGCTTGACATCGTGGAGTCATTGCGAGGCATCCCGGCTGCCCAGGTCGCTTCGATGCAGGAGTCCATCGCCCAGAATGCTCACCGAGTCCACTACAGCCAGGAGAGTCTGGCTCCCGGCCCGCGGGCCCCTCGCCTAGACGCGTTTGACACCGTCATGCAGCGCGCGTGGGAGCACGCCCGTAACGAGAGCAACGCCCGTACGGGTCGGCACATGCAGCGCAAGCAAGGCGAGGAAGTGCAAAGCGTCGCCGATCAGCTCATGCGAGAGCCCAAGCAACATACCGGCTACTGCGGCCACGCACAGAACGGAAGGGGCGACTGTCGGCGGGGAAAGAGCGGGAGGCTTCCCATAAAAGTGGCCAATACCAAGCCCGCAAGACTGCGGGCCGCTAAGGGCGCTCATAATACTAATCAGGTCTGGAAGGACCGCGGCCAATCGTTGGCCAGCGTTGACGACTGCGTTGAATATTGCCAACGGTGCGACCAGTGTCGATACATCTCTTACTCGCTGGTGACCATGACGTGTGAGTGGTACCGGGACTGCAACACGACGCTCGGCCTGCACGCGCGGTCGTACTCGCTCTGGCACACCTTCCGTACGCGCAGGGTGAAGTAGGCATCCCTGTGTTTCCACATGTGTTCATTCACCAGGGATCACGATTTATTAGGAATAGATTAGATTCTAGATTGTTGGGTTTCACACACGCTACACGACTAGCACGCTACGTAATACCGCAATGCGCTGGGCCCCTCACACCCAGACACAAAGCTGCGGTGTACTGGCGATGTAGATGATACAGTACGCCCCTGTAAATCACCATTCTACAACTCTACAGTATTCCGTACTCATGTTACATGTGCATGCACATGCGCATGTGCATGTGCAAACTTTACTCGCGTACTTCTTCACCTAATCGCAAAGGTGAGGTGCGCCGCCTCACTGCTGTGTTTAGACTGTGGAAACTAGACTGCACATTAGCCAAGCGAGAGCCAGTCGGTGGGGCGAAAGCAGTGTGGCGCGGGGTCGCGACTTGCCATATTTCTGAGCACGAATCTCATATATCTCTCGGCCAAATCGTGGTGCGCTGGCGAGACTGCTGGTGCCCGTGCTTGCCTGTGCGCTGTTAGCATGCGGGCTGAAGCGTGGGATCGCTCGCCCCGGCGGGCCACGTGACCATGCCCTTGCCGTGCCTGATGGCGCACCTTTCACCGCCGCAGGATCATGTTCCGCTTCCTCATCGCTGCCCTTTGCTTCTCGGCGGCCTCGGCGTACAACGGTGTTGCGCCGGTGGGCAAGACGACCGTCTTCACGGGCTCCAAGAACTCCAACATCTACCGGACCGCTACTCCGTCGCCGCTGGCTGCGCCCGCGCAGGTGCGTTCGCCGGTGGTGTATATGTCGGGTGCTGAGGAGGTTGTGCAGTATGAGCTCTTCGACCCGATCAAGCTGGCCGTGTGGATCGTCCCGTGGCTGATCATCCTTGTCAAGACGAATGGCATTGGCCCGGCGTAGGCTTCCAAGTAGGTGAGACGAACGGCATCGGCCCCGCCTAAGATGTCGTGCGCGTTCCTCGAGCATGGCGATGGGACGGCTGCGGCCCAGATTGTGCCGGGCGTGGCTGCAGTGTGCAGTGTGCTCTATTGTGGAATGTGTGTTTTGTCCATACAGTTGTGAAGTCCATGCACACCCAAGGCCACCCCGCCGTGTGCGACGTGGCGGCTGCCGGCTGCGTGCTGGGGCGCATCACAGCTTAAATCACAGCCACACAGCTCACAGCTTCACAGGCAGCCACATTCAGGCACTCGACTCTCGTCTCTCGATCGAGCGTCGTCCGTCGAGGCACACCGGTCGCACCGCGACACCCGCGCGACAGCACAGCCACATACATAGGCGGGGACAGGGCCCGCGCGAGCGCGTATTTCTCTTTATTCACCCAATTTTCAGCCAAAAGTCTAGTCTCTCCACTACACGGTAGTCTCTCTACTATAAACACCCACCCACGCTGCGAGAAGCGCAAGGCCCGCTGCGCACACGGCGCCGACAGCAGCTCGATGGGTTGGCAACAGCGACGGCGTGGTCATGGGCGAGAGCTTGTGCGCTGCACTACGCGCGCGAAGCTGACACTCGAGCGAAGGTGCCTCCTTTGCAGCTGTCTGCAGTCGCTGCACTGTTTCCGATGCTGACTGCGCCACCGTCGTGGTCGTCACGGGTGCGGTGGAATCGCCAGTCTCAGCCTCTCCCTCGCTCTGTGTGGATCCAGGCTCAGGATCGCGGAGGCCATCATTCTCCTTGGACATGAGCAGCGCGGCTGCAAGAACGGACTCTCGGTCACCGCTCTCGGAAACACTCGGGTCGCAGAGGCTCTGTGCCGTAGACAGTGCGAGGTCCAGCTCCTTGACAACGCTCCGTAGCAGCGTCTCGTCGACCCTGTGCATGACCCAGTAGTCGCCGTCAGGATAGGTCAATCTGGAGAAGCCGCAGTGGACGAGTAGTGCCTCCGGCAGCAGACTGTCGACCTTGGCCATTCTGACACGGCGGTACTTTAGCATGCCAGGTGACTCGACAATGTTGGCGCACAGCTTTCGAAGCGTCCTCGCCGCAGACATGACTGTCGGACCGCCCATACGCCACAGGGATGCGGTGTGCGTCATGAAGGCGAACTCTTGAGACGTCATGCGACAACGGCTGAAACTGGCACGCTCTCCACGTAGACGCGTGCGCTGCGCCTGCGGGTCGAAATGTGTTTCAGTAAGGGGGTAGACAGTCTACCCCCTTAGTTCCAGCCTGTGAATCCGCTCGATTTCTTCCGTGCCGTGGTACCGTGAATATCTGGTGAATATCGTTTCCGGTCGGAGGACCGCTCAGAAGCGGGTGACCGGAGGGCGATGGCGTAGGATTGTACTCGGTCATGTTCTGGCCGAACGTGTAGTCGAACTAAGAGGTAGGGCCCGTGTGCGTGTCTGGTGGTACCGTAGTTAGGTCTAGCTCAAGCTTGAAGCATGATGTACGTCTTTCTACCGACAACCTACACGGCAACGTACTGTTTGCTCATATTAGCCGTCTGCCGTCTTCTACAGTGGTGTGGTCGCGCAAGCTCGTCGTGGATGATGATGATAACACATCGGCCGAGCGGCGCCTCTCAGTACTGAGCCGTCCACGCGTCGGCTGTGCGCAGTCCGTGCTTGCGGCCCCTGGACGCCCAGGCCGCCGGCAGGTCGTCGGCGTGGCTGCGGCCCTTTGGGTAGTCCTTCCGCTTCGCGCCGATCCAGTTGAGCACCTTGACGAGCTTGCCGCCCGGACGCGGGGTCGGCACGCCCACGGCGCGCATCACGGCGAACATGGCACCCGCGTCGCCCGTCTCGCCGTCGCGCACATCGGCAATGTAGCCGCCAGTCATCCTGACCACCTTATCGGCGTCGTTGAAGGTGACCGAGACAGCCTGCGGGCCGACTCGCATCCGCTTTCCTGAGGGAGGAACCTTTGCGTCGCCAAGATCGAGTGCACCCGTGTGCGTGCCGGTGACGCGAATGATGCTCCAGAACCGTTTGTTTTCATGTGGGTCCTGCGTAAAAGGTGCCATGTCAACCTGCACGTCCGGGAAGGCATCGTAGACTCGGAAGACACCCAGGGTACCTAAATAGTCGACTGTGTTGAGCGGACCAACAACAGGACCCATGAACACAAAGTCATCAGCCATCATCTCACGCTTCACTGGGGAGTAGAAGCCTTCATTGGAGATCCACTCAGCAGCGAGAGCCGCTCGCCTGGCCACAACCTCACTGCCCGGAAGCTCACTGCTGCCAGATGCGGCTTCGACCATTCGCACGGCCCACGGGTGCGTACGGCCCACGGGTGCAAGCGGCGCAACGTAAGCGGCAACGGTGCATTGGAAAAAGCCCAGCGACATTTCGTCGTCGGCTGCCGCGTCCTTTCTCGGGTAGCCGGCTACGGCCGTCGTCCTTTTCGCGACGCTCTCGGTGCTTTCCGTGAACTGCAAGTTTTGGGGCACGAGTCCAGCACGACAAAAAAGGAAAGTGAAGAAATTGAGTTCCTATGAGAAATAGGTTCCTACTTGGTAAAGTAGCGGTCTGTGGACGCGCCGGCCGGATTTTTTGGCTGGGCGACCTAAAACGTGAGCTTGTGACTCTGGGTGAACGCGCCAAATATTTCCCCACAACTGACGCAGCACCGAAGATGGACACGATGAACACACACAGACACACACTGTCGGAGCAGGGGTGAACGTCACGCCTCTAGTCGACCGCTTGTCTCACGCCGAAGAACTCGTCACACTCGGTCTGCACCTGCAAGCAAACAGGGTGGGGTTAGTCTCTCACGGCACGTTGGGCGGGGGCGGCACTCAGCAGTGCGAGGGCCCTCTACTGTAGGCTGGGGCGAGGCAGTACCTCGTGAAAGCTGCTCATTCGAGAGACGCGTAGCTCCTGCTGAGCGAACCAAGACGAGGGGCCAGCATGTGAGAGTGCGGGGTCAATCCCATGACTCTCTGCCTCGAGCGTGACGCACGAAAGGCCGCCATCGCTGCCGTGGAAGGCGTCCTCGTCCTGTACCACTCCAGGGGTAGCCCATGGCCAGTGGCTGTCCCGGCCGTCGGCATCCTGGACCGAAGCTTCGGGAACCTGTAGCAACAAAACATCTCCCGTGCTGCTCAACCGCTTCACTGTGGTCGTGAGAGGCGTCGGCTCGATGGCCTCGTCTAGCTCCACGCCACTGCCAGACTCCACTATCGAGTAGGTCGACGGCTTCGACAGCCCCGCTCCCTCCAGCATCGCCTGCCTTCCTCCGCCCTGCAAAAGCGCGTCGATGCTTTTGATCCAAGAGTGATGGGCCTTTTTGGCGTGCTTGCGCACGCCGTCAGTACTCGAGTAACGCTTCTCGCACCCAGGGTACGCGCATCTGTACCGTGTGACGGGCGCCACCGTGGCCATCTCCAGCGTTCTCTCTGAACGGCGACTCAGAAAGCGGCCACACACACGACTAATCGAGACTTGCCCGCGTTACTCACTTCAGCCTCCAAGGCATGTACACCACGAGACGCGCCAGAGCGAATAAAAGCGAACCACTCACATATAAGGGGAAAGTAGAGCGGGGCGGTACAAAGTACGATCGAGAGCTCCACGCGCACGAGGCGCAGCGGCAGCGGTGCACGGCAGAAAGCTCCCGAGCTTGCGCAAGGCGTCCGCCTGTTTCTCTACGCACGCACACACAAGATGCCCCTCTTCAGGTTGCGGCCGAATCTCTACCGCAGCGTGCGTGTCGTCATGTCTGACGGCTCCACTTACCGCCAGCCAAGCGCTGTCAGGATGGTGGGCGGCCTGCTGGCGCTCGAGAGAGACGCAGCGAATCATCCCGTCTACTTGGGCCTGAACGACCTGAGCGGTATGGTTGATCGGCGTGAGGAGATGCGGTTGCAAAAGATCGCTCAGCGGAGAGCGAAGCGCGAGGGCGGCGAGGACGAGGACGAGGTGTAGTGCTAGGCAGCTCAGTATAACCAGGCGTGCGTGTGTAAATGGTACAGAGTAGCAGCAGTGGCCAAAGTGTGGTTCCTGCGTGTTCACCCTCCGGGGCCTCTGCGCATCCCCGATCCCGGGAGGAAGCAGCGCGAGAGACCGCGACCTGGAGCTGGACCTCAGTGCTCAGAGGTCAGAGCCACCTCTGGGAGACGCAGACGGCCTCTGCAGTGGTGCTGCGAGCCGACCCCTCAACTATAATGCTTATTCGGATATACACGTATTCAACAACAACAACAACAAACGTATCATCTGGTTTTATTTCGACGGAGTGGGCGGTGTGTGGGCGGTGGCACTGGCTGCAGGCTGCGCGCGGCAGCACAGACGTTATAACCTTTGTACGTGGGGAGGCGATGCAGCACCCACCGCTACCGGCCGCCGCTCCGGCCGCCCACGGACCGCGGCGCGCCATGCGTGCCGTCCATCTCGAGGCCACTGACGGCGAGGGCGCGCTGCCTGCCGACCTCCGTCACCGAGTTGACGGCGAGGAGTACCTGGGTGCGTTGAGCGTTGTGTGTGTGTGTTGGAGAGGAGCACCTGGAGCGCGTGTGTTGGAGTGCGTTGGCGCGCGGCCACATGGCGCGGCCACATGGCGCGTGGTGTGGTGCGTGGCATGGGGCGCGTGGTGTGGTGCGTGGCATGGGGCGCGTGGCAGGGCGCGACACATGCGTGCGCCGCACGCGTGCAGGGTGCAGGGTATGGGGAGGGGCGAGGGGCGTGGCACCGTAGCGGGCGAGAGCGGTGGTTGGTCAGCGGTGCGACGGGGCGTCGCGCGCGCGGCGGTGCGCGGCTTGGCATCGAGCGCGGCGGGCCGCTTCCAGGTCGACTCGCCCGTCTCGTCGTTGTAGAAGTACTGCCGGCCGTCGTCGCTCTGCGCCGTCTGCCACGCGGCGCCGGCCAGCTGGGAGTGGAGGCCGACCGCACCGGGTGGCCGCCCCAGCTGACGCACGAGGGAGCCGAACTCGCGCACGTCGAGCAGCCCGTTGTTGTTAGCGTCGTGCCGCTGCAAGATGGCGGTGGTCGCCTCCTCGCCCACATCGAGCCCGAGCTGACGCAGCGCCGCGCGCAGCTCATTGTGGTCGAGCTTGCCACTGCGGTTAGCGTCGAAGCGGGCGAAGGCCGCGCGCACCTAGTAAGGGTAGCCGCAGTAAGGGTAGCCGCAGTAAGGGGAGCCGCAGTCAGTGTTAGCCGCAGTAAGTGTTAGCCGCAGTAAGTGTAGCGGGCGAGTGCGCACATCGGCGTCGCTCCACGCGCCCGCCTTGCCGCGCGCCTCTAGTGCGTCGGCGAGGGCGAGCGCGCCGCGATCGCCGACCTCGTTCGAGTAGAGCGCGAGCTGGCGCAGCCTCGCACACGCCTTGCCTGCGTCGGGCCGCAGCGTGCGCGCGAGCTGCTCGGCGCCGCGGTCGCCCACGCGGTTGCCGCCGAGCCAGAGGCCCTCGAGCCGCGGCGCGGCGCCCGCCAGCAGCGCCGCGGCGAGCTCGGCGGCGCCGTCGTCGCCGATCTCGTTGTGGTTGAGCCGGAGCTCGACCAGGTGCGGCAGCCCGCCCGCGCGCATCGCGCGCGCGATCGCGCGCGCCGTGGCGTCCCCCAGCCGGTTGCCGCTCAGGTGAAGCTCGGCGAGGTTGGGGGCCGCGCCCCGCGCCAGCGCGTCGGCGAGCAGCGCGCCGCCGCGGTCGCCCACCGCCGCGCCGAGCCCCAGCACCTCGAGCCGCGCCGCGCCGCGTTCGCGCAGCGCCAGGGCGAGCTCGGCCGCCGCCGCGTCGTCCACCTCTGTGAGCCACAGCTCTTGGCACCAGCCCAGCCGCCGCAGCGCTCCGTCCAGCGACGCGAGGGACCCATCGCCTCCGCAGCAGGGCACCATGCTCAGCAGCTCGGCGCAGCGCAGGTGCAGGTGCAGGGGCTGGCCCTCCTCGGTGGTGCTTGGCCAGACCGAGCCCTTGCGCTGCAGCACGCGCGAGGGCGAGGGGGGCATCTGGCTCTCCCGGGGCGAGTACTTCTCAGGCGAGTATCTCTCGTAGCCGCGGTTGGCGTGGTGGCCGAGGTACCACCGCCACCCCGCGTACCAGCCGCAGCAGCTCACCAGGCCGCACAGCGCGAGCAGCTCGAGCCAGGGCACCACCGCGTCGAGCAGCGGCGGCGGCGCGGGCGGCGCGGGCGGCGAGGGCGACGGTGACGGCGGCGGCGGGGGCGAGGGCGGCGGGGGCGAGGGCGGCGGCGGCGGCAGCGGGGCGAGACGCACGACGGTGACCTCCACGCAGCGAACCGACCAGACGATGGGCGGCGCCTCGACGGTCGCGCCCAGCGCGCGGCTCAGCATCGGCAGAGGCAGCGGCTCCATCGCCCTCGCGGCGGCGGCGACGCGGCTGCCACCAGCAGGCGCCGCGGCGTCGCAGCGGCCGTTGAGCATGCCTTCGGTGGTGGTGGCGACCACGGTGAGCAGCACGCTGCCTGGCTCGACGCTCATGCTGAGGTGGCACCGCGGCGCCGAGCACTCGAGCAGCCTGCGCAAGCTCGCCTCGACGCCCCTCCTCTCGCGCGACTCGAAGTCCTCGACCGTCCCTGCCAGCCTCAGCTGCATCGTGACCGTCCGGCTAGGCACGCGCTCCAGCCGCGCTCCCGGCGGCAAGGGCGGCGGCGGCGGCGGCGGCGGCGAGGGCAGAGGCGGCGGGGCGGGCAGCGGCGGCTGGGGCGGCGGCTGCGGCGAGGGCGGCGGCGGCAGGGGCGGCGGCGGCGAGGGGGTCGGCTGGCCCGCCTCGCAGGCGAAAGCGTGAGGCTCGCGGCAGTCGGCATCGCTCCAGCGGCCACTGCCCACGTCGAGCAACGCGCAGTCCTCACCCCACCCGCCATCGTTGGGCTCGCCCCACCCCCACTGCGCCGCGCCAGCCTCGATGGGCGTGCCCGCGTCCGGCCGCTCGACGGGCGCGCCGTCCTCCCACCGCCACGTGTCCTCGTGGAAGAGGTCGAAGCCGCCGAGCCACACCTTGACCGCGCCGCCGCCGCCCGCCGCCGCGCTCGCCGCGCGCAGCCGCACGTCGTCCGCGGCCTGTTGGCGCAGTTGCTCGTGCTCGTGGCCGAAGCGCGTGGCCGCGAGCCTGGCGCCAAGGGAGTGGCAGTAGGCGCGCGCCAAGTGCCACGTGAGAGGCCCCGTGAAGAGCCGGTATCGCACGGGGGGGCTCGGCGGCGGCGGCGGCGGCGGCGGCAACGGCGAGGGCGGCGAGGGCGGCGAGGGCGGCGGCGAGGGCGGCGGCGGTGCGGGCGGCGAGGGCGGCGAGGGCGGCGAGGGCGGTAGCGGCGGTAGCGGCGGCGGGAGCGGCACGGGCGGCGGTGAGGGCGGCAGGCAGGCGCAGCACATGCCGTCGCTGGAAGCGGCGGGTTGCTCGGGCGGCCTCTGAATCTGAAGGTGCACCGTGCTGATATTCGCCGCGGCGTGCCCCTGTGCCCCTACCCC
>MDSY01134004.1_pt1 | contig 11099 bp, 12 predicted proteins | sample 811131 | NCBI WGS metagenome assembly MDSY01 (sample SAMN05326643, study PRJNA326480) | marine metagenome | isolation source: seawater | place: Atlantic Ocean: South West | collected 2010
TAAGTTCCCAATAATTGTTTTGATATGGCTGTATATGACCAAAGCCCTCAGTAGTTAGAAATCCATTATCGGTACCAGCAGTGGGGCTTACTCTTTTCTTAACAACAACAGTATCACCGCCTGCGGCATCAAAAAGTAAATATCTTCCATCATAACGCTCTTTTGCACCGATAGCAAATAGATCCTCGTGGTAAATCATACCAGTACCATGAGATTCTGGCTTTTCATGGTTGGTCCAAGGAATAGATGAAGTTAAAGAACCAGAAAGATCGCCAATATCTAAATGAAAACTAGTTCTTGATTGTGATCCTTCATGAATTTGTTGACCTAAACCGTTATTAGCAAGGTACTTGTGTCCAAGAGGAGATTCAGTGGTCACTCCAGCACCATTGGTAACTCTTGCAAATAGAGATCCTGTTGCAGCAAAAATTGCACCATCATTAATCGGAACTTTTATGCCGGTAAAACCAGTAGAATTTGCAGCAGGACCACTGTTCTTGATGTGTAAAGAGTTTGACAGAATTAAATTACTGCCAGATTGAACCATGTCAACTTCAAGAACTTGTTTTTCAGCGAACAGTGTACCAGATATAACAACGTCACCGGTAAATAAAGCAACACCTCTTCCAGAAGAGATCTCTCCATCAGCATATTTCTGATGTGCACCAGCAGAGCCAATGACTTTAAAACTAACATCTGCTTCTGCAATGTCGTTGGTATCACCCACGGTGGAGTTAAATACTATGGCATCCTGAGATCCAATCGATCTTAGTATTTTTTTGCCATCTGTTTTTACAGAGAAATCAACATCATCATGACTTGGGTTAACTTCAACAGTCCCACCACTTCCAGCGTTTAGCTTTATATAATTGTCTTGGAATTGAACACTCGTATCTAGATCACCGGTATGTTTAATGTATTCCGGCACGTGAAGCACTGATGAGGCTGTATTACCAGTTCCGTCTGTAGCTCCGCCACCAATCATGACATGCTGGTCGCCATCGATTGTAATAACTTTTTCACCGGCAGAGTTTTTTATGTCGTGACCAGAGAGAGTTAAGTCACCATCAATCTGTAAATTACCAGATTCATCAAGCTGAGCTATTCGAGTTCCTGCTCCATTCTCGTATTCAAAAATTACAGATTCACTCACACCATCTGTGGCATTATCTGTATCAACACGAAAAGTCATGCCTTTATCGGCGGTAATTCGTAGCGCCTGTGTCGGCATTGAAGAAATGATGGACCCACTTAACGATCCACTTACTGCAACGTTACCACCGAAAAGAACCTGTTTCGCGGGGCTATAGTGATTGGGGATCCCATGGGATCCCGCATGGGTCGATCCTGAGATAAAAAGCCAAACATCACTACCGACGCTTCCTGTTAAAGTTGCAAGGAAAGCACCTTGATCGTTGGTCGCTGCACTGGCACTATAAATAAGCAAACTAGGTATGTTTCTTCGTACACCTCCTGCGTTTATTTCCCCGACACCTACAGTGGTTCCAGAGGCAATAATTTGAGTTGTTCTTATTTGTTGACTACGAAAATCTCTTGTCGCCATAACTTATCCTATAAATTAACTAAAATGGGCCTATGCAATAATTATGCGCTTAGCCCTGAACTGAACATAAATATCTTATCCAACCAGTAAATGGTGCCGTTGTTTGTATCTTCATACTATCTGTAGTTACGTTTGTAAAGGTGACGCCAATATTGGAATTAGAAATTTCTGATACACGGGATCCTAAATAATTATGGGTAGCATCCCATTGAGCTACCCCTCCATCCCATACAAAAACTGATAAATCTGCAATATCGAAATGCTCATTATTATGAGCAGAATGCCTAAAAGAAATTCCGCTAAATTGCTTTAAGTCTTCAGTTCCGCCATCAGTACTAGAACCTGCTTTTGTAATATCTAATCTATACCAGTGAAATTTACTAGCTGAATGCACAGTGCTAATTATATCATCTATTTCTTGTGATTCTATGAACCAAGCATTGTTGATTACATTTTCTTTATTCGTTACCGCTCGCCAATCCCCTTCAAGATTCATAAATAAGCTAAACTTAGCACCCACTCCTTTAGCATCTTCTGTTGGGTTCTGGTCGTTCGCCGCCAAAACGGTTTCCCTATTTAGAAAATACACTGCTATATCATCATCCGCTTGGTCATCAAAATCTACAAACCTAGCTTGAAAAAAGATCTGTATGAGACTATCATCTTTTATATGGGTATTATCAAAAGGAATAGTAACAGTCTGGCCATTTGACGATAGCCTCATGGCTTTATTAACGATGTTGGCAGAATGATTCAAGGTACCCGCAAAACCATTTTTGATAGTAATGTTGTCGGTCGTGACAGTCTGTATTTGACCTTCCCCAGCGTCTGATAATGTAACAGGAGAAGTGGGATAAGTAGGAACAAAAGCCCCGGTAGAAGTATTAAAAAGTAAATCTTTTTGGTTTGAAAGAAGGGTCGGAGGATATTTGCTAGCGCTTATAAGCTTAACTACAGGAGGACCGTTAAAACCAGCTTTACCAATAAGCGCGGCATCAAAGTTAACGTTTTTTTCTGTTTCATGTTCAAATTGCGACAGACCCTCTTCGATCGAACCGCGGGTTTGGCTTGGCATTAGCTCGCTCCAATTCTAAAGATTTGTATATGTATCAGTCCAGTGAAAGGAGCAGATGTTTCAAACTTAATTTCCTTTGTTGTTAAATGGGTTATGAAAGTGTTTACCATACCTTGATTATCGTCAGACACTTCAGCGGTTAACACCACAGTTGGAATAGTTTCATATTCGAGCTGAAATCTAAATTCACCCTGAACCTGATTTGTTAATTCCACCTTGGTAGATTCAACGGACATAGCCTCATCAGAAATAGTAAAATATCTTGGGGTCTTCCTGATTCTTGGATAGACCTTACGAAATCTTTGAGCATCCCGACGATTAAAAGTAGTAAACCCCATAATAGTTCTCCTGTTACAAGACTAATTATCGTCCCGGAATTAATCTACTAAAGAATACTAGAAGCTTCTGTAGCTAATCCCGATCTTTGTCCTTTACTTAAGTGCACGTGCGCAGCCAGATCAGAATTTCTGAACCGGTCGATTACAATTGAAAGGCCGTTTGATCGCCTATCAATGTAAGGAGTATCGATCTGATCAATGTCTCCAAGTAAAACTATTTTTGAGCCTTGGCCGATTCTTGTAATAATAGTTTTAAGTTCATGAATGGTAGCGTTCTGAGCCTCGTCTACAATGATAAAAGCGTCTGTAAATGTTCTACCTCTAATGTATGGAATCGGAGCAACCTCTATAGATCCTTTGTCAACCATTGCATCAAAGTAACTGACGTCTCCAAAAGCCTGTCTTACATTATCTACAATCGGGGCTAGCCATGGCGCCATTTTATCTTGCATGGTTCCTGGTAAATAACCTAAATCTCTTCCGACTGGCTGTAAAGTTCGAGTTATAACCAGTCTTTTCTGCTTTGTTACTCCTATCTCCTGCATTTGTTTACCGAGAGGGCCACTCCAGACAACGCTGAGCGCTGCCATCAAAGCCAAGAATGTCTTACCACTCCCAGCAAGCCCAGTTAATGTTACGAGCGGAATATTAGGGTTTAACAAAGCCTCGATTGCAAAACTCTGCTCACTATTTCTAGCTTCAACGTCAAACATTTCAGCGATCTTATGCATAAGTGGATTAATTTCGCCGTCATTGTATATACCTAAAAAACTTTTTTGATCACCCGCTCTTCCTATAACAAAAGAGTTAGGAGCAGTATTAGGAAGTTCTATGCAGAGTTTTCTATCTGAATAAAACTGGTCTACTTGCGACGATGTTAAGTCGTCTATAATTTCCCAACCGTTGTATTTTCCTAAATCGGGCGCTACGTGATCTTTATAGTAGTCTTCTGCTAACACACCTAACGCATCACATTTTACGCGAAGGTTAATGTCTTTAGTGATTATAATAATCTTCGTCTCTGGATGGTTTTGCTTAAGCCGCAATGCGCATCCAATAATTTTATTATCGTTTCTACCTAAATCTAGATCAACATTTTTTTCTATTTCAGGGACCCGAGTGTCAAAAGCGATTCTTAAGTCAATATCGGGTACTTTCCGATAATCATCTTCTAACTCTGCTTCTCTTAATGAGTCTAAGAATCGATTTACATATCTTGCAGATTCTCCAAGAAGCCCGGGCTTTTCTTTGAACTTATCGAGCTCTTCTAAAACAGCCATTGGCAATACAATATCATTGCCAACAAAAACCTCAAGGGCTTTTTTATCATAAAGCAAAACACTGGTATCGATTACAAAAATTTTTCTAGACACAATTAGTCTCCGTACATTTGGGGTGTTTATGTTATTATACTATTATTCGGAGGAATAATAAATATGGGTAAACTAAAACCTAACCGTACTTGCTTTAGCAATTGTAAAGTTTTATCAATTGAATGCAAGAACAAATCTTGTCGACAATGGTTTGACAACAAGGAATATAAGAATTGTATTATCATAGCAGCTGAGGACGGGCCCATGACTTTGCAGAGCATTGGAGACCTATTCAAACTCACGCGCATGCGGATTTGCCAAATTGAGAAAAACGCTATGAAAAAAATAAGAGAAATAATAAATCCTTAAACGTTAACTACATCTATAAATATGCTAAAAAAGGGTTCCGATTGGAACCCTTCTAAAATAAAGTAGTACAAAGATCGTCAGTTATTAGCTTTTCTTTCTTTGTCAGCAGCTACGGTCATCTTAACCAGCTCCGCGGCTTCTTTCTTTAGTAAACGTAGGCCTTTGCGAGCTCGCACACCAGCTGAAGCGTTACCTCCTGCATTTTTGTTTACGTCTAGATCGATGCTTTCGATAATGGTCTTAATCTCCGCCCATTTTTCGATAATATCAGACATGTAATTTCTCCTGTTTTTGCTCTGAACAGAGACCTACTATGGATCTCATAAGATTATTATCCTCTAATTCTAATGCAAGTAAATTGATTATTTGTATAATTTGTTGTTGTGTTACACCGTAGTTCATAATTTCTTGTGTTATTTCACGAGCTACAGCATTTCCAATAAGCGTATTTTGCTCATTGGAAGTTAAATCTTTAACTTCTTTTTTCATATAGATCTCCTATCAATAAATGGTTCAATCATATATCTTCCGCCTTCTTTGAACCTAAGCATTTTTCCATCTGAACCTTCGTCTGTGGAAGTTCTATCTAGAACTATAAATGATCCCCATTTTTTTTCATTAACTATAAATAACGCTTGTTCCCACGTTGGTAAATCGCAATCATAGGTTTCAAGCATTTCTCTTACAGGGCCAGGTAGCATATAGCTAATGTCTTTTTTTGTAAGTAAATTAAGTTCATCCCTAGTAGTAACTACCTCTGATTTACAAAGGTCGATCACATTATGGATCACACCACAGTTGTTGCATTCTGCCATCTTAGGTTCTATAACATCAGAATCATCGATGATTGAAAAAACTACAAATTGGTGGTATGGTGGATTAGCTTGTTTTCTATATTGAGGCAATACACACAAGCAGCTGATTGTATGTTTTATACCTTCGGGCATTATAGCTTTTCCATAAACCTATAAAAACATTCGTCAGTCCGAACCTGAAGGCTATTAACTAAAGCCCTAACTTGCTCATCTGTAACTGTATTAATGGCGCCTGATGCATTCAACGCTTCCATTATAGCAGTAGCTTGACTGTCTTTAACGAATGAATGAAGATCTCTTAAGTCGCTTTTGTTCATTGTTCCTTCTTTTTTAAGTGCTTTTTTTGCTGGCATTATTTGCTCCTTTTTAACACGATTTCAGTGGATAAAATTTGATTAACTTTTTCAATTGACTGATCAAGTAATTTAGCCGCTTGATTTGTAATATAAAATTTCTGATCAGATGTTTTACAAACCACACATTTATTTTTGCTTAAGCTGTTTAAAAGTAAAATAAAATACTGGATGTCTTGTTCAACTTTATTGTATTCTTTGCTTCTTGGTAAACAAATAACGCAACTATTGCTAGAGATAAGAGAAAGTCTTTTTGACAGTATTTTCTTTTTATCTTCACTGCGTTCATTTTCTATTTTTTTTGATAGCCGTAATCGATGCGCATCATAATTCTGGCTTGATCTAACCGTTAGTGTTTTTTGTAAAGTAGAAACCAAACAAGAATCTGCTTTTCCCATTTTATCGAGATCCGCACCTATTAAAACGTCTCCCATAATCGGAGTATAAGGAATGCTTCCGGTGACCGCACAAATGTCAGATATTGAATTTATAGATTCAAGATCGAAGCCATAGACCAACGGAATAACGTTAGTTATTTTTCTAGTATAATTTTCTTGAAGTGTATGAAGAACTTCGTTATTAAAAGATTTACAAATAATGAATATTGATTCTTCTTTATTTTCAAAACTATAGTTTAGCAATTTAGTTAATTCACTTGGGCTAGCTAGCGCTCCATCTACTACAAAAAACCGACAATTCTTAAACGTAGAATCCTGCATAATAAAGCCATCAGCTAATTTGAGTCTTACCATAGGATATGAATTAAACCTTAGCGTTGGTTTTTCGATAGGCTGCCTAATAATCGATATGCTGAGGGATGGGTTTCCTAATTCTATAATCTTATCGATGATAACATTCGACTCTTCATTAAAGTTATTTTTCTTAATTTCTTTAATGATTTGGTCTATGCTTAATCTTTTCGGCTTAGGTTTTATTTTTAGCCCATTACCGATTATAGAACCAATAAGAGCTTTGCCTAGCGTTGGGTATCTTTTTTCGCTTACTAAAATATGGTCAGATATAACTTTCAAAAGCTCTTTATTGGCTTCATCCGATTCAAAAAAATTTAAAACTAAAGGCAAATCCCAAATAGACCTTCCTATAACATTTCCATTATGTACTAGATAGCCTGATGAAGAAATTATATTTAAACTCTGCATCAGGCTATGGTTTATTTTAGGAGTAACTTCTAGTACTTCTCTAGTTGCATTAATGAAATTTTCCACTTTTTGTTGTACCGCCTATTGAGCCAAGAGCAACAGCATTAGTAATGGTGTCGGTTATTGATTTAATTGTTTTTTCACCATTTTCAGCTGCTTGTTTTTGTGCTTGTAGTTCCATTGAGTAAGCCATAAACTTTCCAAAAAGACCTAGGCCAAAAAGCGTCATAGAAAAAGCAAAGTTTTGGGAATACAATAAGAAAGATCCCAGCACTAGTACTTCTGACATTCCAAAACTTATTTTGTTTACCGGTTTCAACTATCCCTCCAAAGATTATTAGCGGCGTAAGTAAGAATCTCTTCAGCAGATTCCTCGTTGTAATTGTAATCGTCCATGAGTGTTTGTATCATATCTGAATACTTTTTTTGCTGCTCGTCGTCTCTGGTTTTTGATTTTGTAACGATTCTTGCCATATCTTTAACAGAATTAATAAGATAAGATTCGATAGCTTCTTTTAAAGGCTCATACGAGGTGTAATCCACCCTCTCTCTTCTTCTCATTTTGGCAAACATATAAGCTGTAACGTCTGATCGAAAGCCTTGCCTAGAACTACCGGTAATGCCAATGACCTCTTCAATAGATTTCATAAACTTTTCATCAGGCTCGCGTTCTTCTTTTGTGACAGAATCTTTCATCTTCTGTCTAGTAGTATAAGCTTCAGCATTATCAAGATACGTATCAAATAGTGATTGAGCTTGTTCTTCGTAAGCTGTAATAAAAGCCTTTGCAATTTCTGTTTCTAGAATTCGAAGATACTCTTCTCGTACTGTCTGTTGTATAATCTCAAGACACCGCTGTCTAAAATCTTCATCAACGATTTGCTCTTTGACCATCTTTGTAATTGATTTCATAACGCCGATAGGTGTTACACAGCCTTTATCAGAATCACACAATGCATGGTCAATAGACTTCATTACAAAGCGTGTTGATATGCCATTCATGCCCTCTTCTCGGTGCTCTTCACGAAGATCATTAACATCAATTTTCTTGACTCTACCTTTTTCAATTACCTCTTCGCCATTATAGATTTTCATTTTAGTAAGAAGATCACACTTTTGGCTAGGCTTTAATCTACTCATGACCGAAAACATTGAGGCTATTTTTATTGTATGAGGCGCAATATGTGCGTTGAAGTCTGATCTAGAAAGAATCTTTTCATAGATCTTAACTTCTTGATCTAGCTCAAGAATATAAGGCACGTTAATTTTTACTACGCGGTCTAAAATAGCTTCGTTAGTATGTTCACTCTTAAAACGATTCCATTCAGATTCATTACAGTGTGCGAGAATAACGCCGTCGAAGAAAATCATGTCATGCTTTCCTGGGGCAGGTACTCTTTTTTCTTGTGTTGCTGTAATAATAGTATGCAAGAACTCAATTTCGTTTTTGAATACCTCGATTAATTCAACTAGTCCTCTATTCCCAATGTTAAAAGCACCAGTAAGGTTTAGTACTCTCGGATCATCTTCTGAGTATTTATCTAACTTGGATATATCTTCTGAGCCAATGAGTACTGAGACATCTTGACTGTTTGCATCCATTGGAGGAACAGAAGCAATGCCTCTGCGCCCTCTTTGAGAAAACGTAGATTCCACTACTTGAAAGTCTTCATATTTGCCCTTATAGTCTTCTAGGAGCTTCCATCTCGCTATTGGAGAAATGTCGCCTTCAATTTTAACATTAAGCATCTTTTCAAAATCCGCTCTAAGCGAACGTGGTATCAACTGAAGCGGCTCTCCTTTTTGAGGGTCGTCCTTAAGGTGATAATATTTTTGTCCGTCTAGCGCTCTCTTTATATGCTCAGTAAGAGCAGATTTTCCAGCACCTACCGGTCCCATTAGCAAAAGAACCTGACGAGATTCCTCTCCTCTTAAAGCAGCGCCTTTCATGAATCGCATTAATTTTTCAATGACATTTTCCATTCCAAAAAACTCGTCTTTGAAATAGTCGTAAACCTTTATGGAATCGCCATTAAATATTTTTCTTTTTCTAGGGTCTTCAGAAGCCATCTCCTCAACACCATGGTCGCAAATAACATCGTAAAGACGCTTATGCGCTAGTTTGGCAATTGAGGGATTGCTTTGCACCAATTCAACATAGTCAATTAGTGTTCCCTTAAATTTTTCTTCGGTCTTCTGTGATCTCTGTTTTTTAATCAAATCGAGAAAGTCTTTTTTAGACATCAAGTATCTCCTTAAATCTCGTATGGTGCATCGTCTACAATTGTAATTAATTTGACTTCGTTTTTCCAAAGTTCCATGGTATGGGAAACCACTTTGGTAGCATGTGAAATTTCTAAATCTCTTTTTCCATCATGTTCATGATGAAGAATTAGTACGTCGTCATCTATATTTTCAACGTATATTCTAGGAATAGAATTTCCACCAATCTGGTTCATCAGTATTTCTTTCACGTGTTTCCACCCTTCATCATCAGACACCTCGGTTATTTCTATAGTATCAGGATTATCATTAAAGGAAAATAAATTTAATTCCTCACAGTCTTCCTGAGTTAAATATTGTCTGATAAAAGATTCATCGTGGTGTACATCCCTTGCTAAAAAGCATTCTTCAAGACCGTGCCTTTCTTCTATCTTGTTAAAAAGATAAAAGCCAAGATGGTAAGGATTAATCGAACCAATATGTGGCCGAACTACTTGATTATGCGACTTAAGAAAAGGAATGTGGTATTCTTGAGGAAGCTCGAGTTCATGTAAAATTTTATAATGCCAAAAACAAGCCCATCCTTCATTCATGGTTTTTGTTCTAATTTGTGGCATAAAATAGTAAGCCTCATCTCTAATTATTTCTATTATATCTCGTTCCCAATCTTCCATTTTTCTAGCATACTGTCCAATAAATCCAAGAAGGTCGTATTCGGGTTCTTGAGGAATGCGATTATATTTAGCTTCTGACATCTTTCCAGAAAGAACATTTTCCCTATTAAACTCTTGCCATTGTTTTCTAATTTCAGCTAAGTCCCTGAGTTCTGTTGGGTGTCTAGGAACTTGATAGCTTAATGCATGCGCAGCGTCGATTACCGTTTCAACTGCTTCAATACCAATACTTGGATCTTCTATGTAGGACTGAATTCTTTTCTTTGCATTACGCATTCTTGGTACAACTGTATCCGCTCTAGTATGAGAAAAACTTCTGTTATTTTTAAAGAAGTCTGAGTGACCTACACAGTGGGCCATGATTAGAATCTGAAGATGTAGAGGATTCTCTTTCATCAAGTAACTTATGCAAGGATTTGAATTAATAATAAGTTCATAAGGCAGTCCAGTCATGCCGGCTTGATACTGTTGTCGCTGTACTTCAAACGACTTACCGTAAGACCAATGTCCATAATGGGTTGGCATGCCGTGATATGACATGTTTCCTAGCATCTCAAAATAGTCACATGTTTCATAGGTAATTGGATACCACTCTAATCCATGAGATTTAGCAATCTCACAAATCTTATCATCCCACAAAGTAAGATCTTTTAAATTCCAATCACTCATAGTTTACCACCAAAGAATTTTTTAAAGGCAGACCATACATCATCCTTACCAGCAATTCTTACGACTTTAAATTTTTCATCTTCCATCCAACTGTATACCTTAGAAAGTCCACCATCATCTGATACCCAATTAAGACCATCAGCCGTCGGTTGAATTTCACAATAGCCGTAAAATTGGCACATATCTTTTAATCGTGTACTTGCTTCAACAGCCTTTTCCATATCGGACATCCAGTTATCACCATCGGAACAATGGAAAGAATATAAGTTCCACGACTTGGGGTTATATCTTTTTTCCGCCTGTTCTAAAACATATTCGAGAGCTGGTGAAACAAGGGTTCCGCCAGAACTACCTCTATTAAAAAATTTGTCTTCGTCGACTTCATAGGGCTGTGTATCGTGGGCAACAAAAACAATTTCTGTTTTTTCATATTTGCTTCGAATGAAATGGTAGAGCAAAAAGAAAAATGATCTGGCTAAGTATTTTTTCTCTTTAGACATAGAACCAGAAACGTCCATGATAAAAAAGATACATGCATTAGTAGCA
>MDSY01149454.1_pt1 | contig 11096 bp, 13 predicted proteins | sample 811131 | NCBI WGS metagenome assembly MDSY01 (sample SAMN05326643, study PRJNA326480) | marine metagenome | isolation source: seawater | place: Atlantic Ocean: South West | collected 2010
AAAGATAGGTAATGAAATGTATGAAATGTTTGCTCGTAAGCATATGGATTATGGTTTAAATAATATTGCTTTAGGTGGTGATATTATTAATAATGAAGCAGATAAAAAATTCTCACTTACGGGTTTAGCTATTAGACTTACAGATAAAATTTCAAGACTAAAAAATCTCCTTTCTAATGGTAAGAACTATGTAAAGGGAGAAAGTATGGAGGACACGTTTATTGATATAGCCAATTATGGTATTATTGGTTTATTAGTAGGACGTGATAAGTGGAAAAAATAAATTTTGGCAAGAAAATTACCTAAAATAGTTAGGGAGATTCAAAAGAACCCCCCGAATGATATAGATTATTCTTATCAAAAGAATATATCTTATTCTCAAATATCAATGTTTAAACAATGTCAAAGAAGATGGGCATTACATTATAAGGATAAGATTAACCAAAGAGATGCATCAATATATCTAGTTTTTGGTATTGCAATTCATGAAGCTATTCAAGAATATTTAACTGTATTTTACGAACAATCTAGAGCAGCAGCTGACAGATTAGAACTAATAGATAAATTCCAGGAAATATTTATTGAATCCTACCAAAAACAATATAAACAAAATAATAAAGTTCATTTTTCAGATGCTGCACAAATGAGAGAATTTTTTGAAGATGGTGTTGAAATTTTAAAATTTTTTAAGAAAAAAGTAGGTGGTTATTTTTCTAAAAGGGGTACTTATTTAGTAGGTATTGAATTACCTATAATTAATACTCCTAATAAAATGTTAAATAACTTATTATTTAAGGGAATGTTAGATATTGTTTTATATCATGAAGTAAGTGATACTTTTACTATTATTGATATTAAAACAAGCACTAGAGGATGGCATGATAAAATGAAAAAAGATGAAGATAAACAATTTCAACTTATTTTATATAAAAAATATTTTTCGGAATTATATAATATTCCTTTAGATAAAATTAGTATAAAATTCTTTATAGTTAAAAGAAAATTATATGAAAAAAGTGACTGGGCACAAACAAGAATACAAGAATTTTCACCCCCAAGTGGTAAAATTAAATTAAATAGGGCTACTAAATACGTAAATGATTTTATGTCTCACGTGTTTAATTCCCAGGGTAAAATTAAGGAACAAAATTACCCCTGTACTTGTAGGTATTGTGAATAAAATGATGATTTTTATAAATACCCATATATGTATAGACAAATATAATGTTTTAAAATTAAGATTATGGCCAATAAAAAACCAATGACACTAACTAGTGTAAAAGTTCAAAGTGATTTATTTAATGATTTTAAAGTAGAATGCGTTAGGAGGAAATTTTCATTCCAAAAGCTTGCAGATCGAGCTATTTTTCTGTATCTTACAGATGATGATTTTAGAAAGAAAATTACTAACCAAACAAGTTTAGACCTTTAAAAAAATAAATAAAATGCAAAAAAGTTTTAAGTATATTCCTCAAAGTAAAAGGAAAAAGATATTACTAATATGTGATGATATTAGAGTACACTCAGGTGTAGCTACTGTTGCTAAACAAATAGTTTTACATACTAGCCATCATTTTAACTGGTGTCAAATGGCTGGGGCAATTCAACATCCTCAAAAAGGTAGTAAAACGGATTTATCCCCTGATACTAATAAAATGGTAGGTATAGAAGATTCCTATGTAGTACAATACCCGGTTGATGGTTATGGTGACCCCACTATTTTGAGATCTGTAATGAAGGCGGAAAAACCTGACGCTATATTGCTTATTACAGATCCTAGATATTTTAAATATATTTTTGATATGGAAGCTGAAATTAGAAAAGATATTCCTATTGCTTATTTAAATATTTGGGATGATTACCCAGCACCAATGTATAATAAACCATTTTATGAAGCATGTGATTTATTAATGGGTATATCTAAACAAACTGTTAATATCAATAAAATAGTTTTATCTGATGTAGATAAGCCTAGAATATTTAAGTATGTACCACATGGTTTAGGTAAAGTAGATTATTATCCTATTGATAAAGATCATGAACAATATGCAGAATTAAACCAATTTAGAGATTCAGTATTTCAAGGAAAACAATCCGATTTTACTATATTTTTTAATTCTAGAAATATTAGGAGAAAACAAATACCTGATACTTTATTAGCATTTAGAACATTTTTAGATTCTTTACCTAAGGAAAAAGCAGACAAATGTCATATTATATTACATACAGAAGCTGTTTCTGATGCAGGAACCGATTTATATAAAGTAAACGAATATCTTTTAGGTGAAAAATATGGTAAAAATGTAATATTTTCACATAATAAATTAGATACGAAATCATTAAATTTTCTTTATAATATAGCTGATGTTCAAGTATTAATTACATCAAATGAAGGATGGGGATTAACTATCACAGAAGCTATGCTAGCTGGAACTCCTATAATAGCTAATGCTACTGGTGGTATGCAAGATCAAATGAGGTTTGAAGATAAAAATGGAAAATGGTTTGAACCAGATAGTGATATACCTTCAAATCATAGAAAAACGTTTACTAAACATGGTGAATGGGCATTTCCAGTTTATCCTGCTTGTAGATCTATTCAAGGTTCACCTCCAACTCCTTATATTTTTGATGACAGATGTAGATGGGAAGATGTGGCAGATAGATTTAAGGAGGTTTATAACTTAAGTTCTGAGGAAAGAAAAAGAAGAGGATTAAAAGGTAGAGAATGGGCTATTAGTGATGAAGCTGGATTTACAGCGGAACACCAAGGTCAAAGAGTATTAGAAGCTTTTACTGAATTATTTAAAACTTGGAAACCAAGAGAAAAATATGAATTATTTAAAGCTAATGATATTAAAGGAAATTATTTAACACATAAATTATTTTATTAATGAAGAAACCGTTATTTTATATTAGTTGCCCTTATGACACTTATAGTGGTTATGGTGCAAGATCTAGAGATATTATTAAATCCATAGTTAAAACAGATAAGTATGATGTTAAATTACTACCTCAAAGATGGGGAGAAACACCTTGGGGTTTTTGTGATGATCATAAGGAATGGAATTTTTTACATGATTTAGTATTACCTCCAACTATGAATAAAACTAGACCTGATATTTGGATGCAAATAACAATTCCTAATGAATTCCAACCAGCTGGTAAATATAATATAGGTGTTACAGCGGGAATTGAGGCTACAGTTTGCAAGGCAGAGTGGATTCAAGGTATTAATAGAATGAATGAAACTTGGGTTTCATCTAAATTTTCTAAACAAGTATTTGAACAGGCAAAATTTAACCAACAAAATTCACAAACTGGTCAAAATATGGGTACTTTACAGGTTGAAAAACCTATTAAAGTAGTTTTTGAAGGTGCTAAGTTGGATGTTTATAAAAAATATAATAATGGACCTAAATTTGATTTAAAAGATATTAAAGAAAATTTTTGTTTCTTATTTGTAGGTCATTGGATGCAAGGTCAACATGGTCATGATAGAAAAAATGTGGGTGTATTAATTAAATCTTTTTGTGATGCCTTTATAAATAAGAAAAATCCACCTGCTTTAATATTAAAAGTATCTAAAGGAACAAATTCATACACAGGTAGAGAAACTATTAAGGACCAACTTAAAAATTATATAAAGTTATATCCTCATAAAAATATTCCTAGTATTTATATTTTACATGGTGATTTATCTGATGAGGAAATGAATACATTATATAATCATCATAAAATTAAAGCTATGGTTAGTTTAACTAAGGGTGAAGGATTTGGTAGACCATTATTAGAATTTAGTTTAATAGGTAAACCTATTCTAGCTTCAGGTTGGTCAGGTCATACTGATTTTTTAAATCCTAATTTTACTAAATACTTACCAGGTTCATTAGAAGAAGTTCATGCATCAGCTCAAAACCAATGGTTAATTAAAGAAGCTAAGTGGTTTAAAGTAGATGAGGGTATGGCTAAAAATGCCTACATTGATGCATGGAAAAATTATAAACCATGGAAAGAAAAGGCTAAAAGGCAGGCATATTATTCTAGAACTAAGTTTAGTTGGGAAAAAATGCATGACTTGATTAGTAGTATACTAGATGAACTACCAGAGTTTCCTCAAGAACAGGAGTTAAAATTACCCAAGTTAAAGTTACCAAAATTAGAAAAAGTTAAAAAATGAATGCATACGATGAAATAGTACAATGTCCTAAATCAGGAGGAGATTTATGTTACAGACTGGAAATAAGTAAAGATATAACTCAATATTTTAGTTTATCTTGTGGTTACTGGACTAATACTTTAATGGTTGCGGGTTCTGATTTTTATGAAGAACAAATACAATCATTACCTGAATTATATAAAGATCTACAATGGACTGATCCAGAAACTGGACTAATATGGCTACCTTCTACTATAAATGAGGTAGAAAAAGGGATGATTTTTGCTAATGGTACTAACACAGATAATTGGGGTTGGGGAGCTGTATTAGCAGTGGACGTTAAGGAAGAAGAAAAAGAAAAATACCCAGTGCCTGGTAAAAAAGGAGAATATTATAAAAAACGAATGGATATGTCTACTATAAAAACTTTTCATGAAAGAGAATTTATAGATGCTTTATCCTATATTGGATTAACAGGTGAATGAAAATAAGTTATGCTATTACAGTTTGTAATGAATTTGTAGAAATTCAAAAATTAGTACTTTTTCTTTTAAAACATAAAAGAGATAAAGATGAGATAGTTATACTTTATGACTATAAAAATGGAGATAAGGGTGTAGAAGAATTTTTAAGATCTCACTCCGTAAATAGTGAATTTATATGGCATAAAGGAGAATTTAATCACCATTTTGCTGATTGGAAAAACCATTTAACTGACTTATGTACTGGAGATTTTATATTTCAAATTGATGCAGATGAAATACCTAATAAACAGTTAATTTATTCACTACCCGAAATTTTAAAAGGTAACCCTAATAATGAAGTATATTTAGTTCCTAGAGTTAATACAGTAGAAGGGTTAACTAATGAACATATTCAAAAATGGAGGTGGAATGTAAATGAAAGAGGATGGGTAAATTGGCCTGATAATCAATGGCGAATTTGGAAAAAAAAGGATGAAATTAAGTGGAAAAATAAAGTTCATGAAGTATTAGAAGGATATAAAACATATGCAGCTTTACCTCCTATGGAAGAGTTAGCTTTATATCACCCTAAAACTATAGATAGGCAAGTAAAACAAAACGAATATTATAATACACTATGAGTGAAGTAAAAAGATTTGATTTATTAAACCATTTAATTGATACCTATAAATTTGAAGATTATTTAGAAATAGGAGTATTCTCAGGTGAATGTATAAAAAATATAAAAGCTAAAAATAAAGATGGTGTTGATCCCGGAATGGAACATTCTTTAGTCCCTGAAGTAAACTACCCAATAGACTCAGATAAATTTTTTGAATTTTTAGACGAAGATAAAAAATATGATTTAATTTTTATTGATGGGTTACATCATGCTGAACAAGTTAAAAAAGATATTATTAATAGTTTAAACCATTTAAATGATAATGGTATTATTATGATGCATGATTGTAATCCACAAACTAAAGATTCTCAAATAGTCCCTAGACAAACTTCCACTTGGCATGGTGATGTTTGGAAAGCCTATGTTGAATTCAAATATACTCATCCCCAATTTTCAACTTATGTTGTAGATACTGATTGTGGTTGTGGAGTTATTTTAAATAATAAAGATAAATCAAATATTCCTTTAAATTTAGAATTAAATTATGAAAACCTAGTTTTAAATAGGAAAGAGTGGCTTAATCTTATTTCAGTTAATCAATTTAAAAAAATATTTAAATGAAAATATTATACGTTACAGATCATAGACAAATAGCTAGGGCTAGCGGAGGTTTTATTTCTGATTACTTGAATGATTTAACTTTTTTTGGTTTAAAAGAACTTTATGGGGATGATGTTATAGATAGTACTCCTATAATTTCTTTATATAAAGAGTACAAAAATAAATTTGATCATAGACATTTATGGGGTGGCATGACCGCATTTTGGTTACTAGATAAGGATGAAGCACATCATAAAGGTTTAAGAAATAACATTGAAGAAAAAATTAAAGATAAATATTTTGATTTAATAATTTATGGTGCAATAAAAAGATGTAAAGATTATTATGATTTAGTCTCTAAAGTTTATCCTGCAAATAAGATAGTTTTAATTGATGGTAATGACGAACCAGAAGTGGATCCTTTATTTCATAAACATTTATATTTTAAAAGAGAACTTCAATATGAACACAAAAATTTATTACCAATTACTTTTAGCTATCCCACTCATTATTTAGCTAATATAAATAAAAATAAAATACAGGAATATGGTACTGTAATACCAGGGGAAAAACATACATATGTTTTTAATAATGAAGAAGACTATTATAAAGATTACCAAGACTCATTTTATGGTGTGACTAGTAAAAAAGCAGGATGGGACTGTATGAGACATTATGAAATTATGGGGAATTATTGTATGCCTTATTTTCCTGATTTAAAAGATTGTCCTAAAGATACTTTATACAATTTCCCTAAAGAACTTATTTTAGAAGGAGTTGAACTAGCTAATAATTTTGATATGAATAAGTATTACTCTTTAATGGATGATATTTATAAAGAATTTAAAAATAATTTAACTACTAAAGTTGTAGCTTATAACTTAATAAATAGAATATAATGAAATTACCTAAACTAAAACTTCCAAATTGGGTTGGCAATTTAGAAATTAAAAAAACAGAATTTGATAAATTATATAAAAAACATATATCAGATCCTATTCTAAAAGATGCCGCAGGAAGAAATTATAATGGAAGTCAAAATGCTAATGAATTTTTTGCTATGTGGGGGATTTTATCTCAATATATTATTCTAAGGAAACTTAAAAAAGTTAGATTCTTAGAAATAGGAGCTTATAAAGGATTATGGGCTTTAATGTTATCTCAAATATGTGATAAATTAAAAGTAGATTATGAATATACAACTATAACTAAACTATCTCAGGATCCAACTAATGATTTAACTGGCCCTATAGTTTATTATCATAATAAAAATAAACTTTTTAAAGTTATAGATAAATATTCTCAGGATCCTTCAGTTGTTAATGATTTAGATAAGGAGTATGATTTTGTTTTTATTGATGGTGGACATTCTTATGATGAGGCATTTAGTGATTTTATGGTTTTTCCTAATTTTTGTAAATCTATTTTATTTTGGCATGATTTATCTTCTGAAGATGTTCAAAAGGCATACAAAAATGCAGGTGTTTTTATGCATGAACAATTTTTAGTTGATTGTGGAATAGGTATAAATTATATTGATGAAGATTTTTTTGATAATTTTCGTTGGAATAAAAAACCTAATGAATTAAAGTTTAGTTATTAATGGATAAATTAGTTTTATATTGTAAGTCTTATTCTAATGATGTAGATAGAATTAAAATTTTATTAGATTCTATTAATACCTTTAATAAAGATAAATTACCATTTTATATTTCAACACCTAAAAAAGATAGACAGTTATTTGAATCTAAATTAGGAACTAAAGGTTGGAATTGGATAGCTGATGAAGAAATAGATATAGAAGGTAATGGTTGGAAAAATCAACAAGTAATCAAATCTCAATTTTGGAAACTAAACTTATGCGACAACTATGTTTGTATAGATAGTGATAGCCAGTTCATAAAACCTTTTTATATAAATGATTTTATGTACAATGAGGATACACCTTATACTGTTTGCCACCAACAAAAACAATTATTTGATTGGTCTATTGGAAAATTACCATTTGATCCTATTGAAGGATTTAGAAAAGACCGTAAATTAGTAATGGATTTATTTGATAGAAAAGGAGTATTCTATGATTTTGGTCCTTCTCCTACTATTTGGTCTAAAAAAGTTTGGCAGAGTTTAGAAGAAAGTTATATTAAACCTAATAATTTAACATTTTCAAAATTAATTGACTATTCACCCTCAGAATTTTCTTGGTATGGAGAATGGCTTTTAACAATAAAATTCCCTATTTATCCATTAGAACCATTATTTAAAGTTTATCATTATAAACAACAATATTTGGAGGATAAACAAAAAGGTATTACATTGGACAATATAAAAGATTTATATTTAGGAGTGATACTACAGTCTAATTGGGGTGCCCCATTAAAATATTAAATATGAAAAAAAATGTATTAATAACAGGAGTTGCAGGTTTGCTAGGAAGTAGATTAGCAGACTGGATAATTGAAAACCAACCTAATTATAGAGTTATAGGTATAGATGATCTAAGTGGTGGTTTTAAAGAAAACGTTAACCCAGATGTTCAATTTTATGCTCATGATTTAGTAACTGGTGATTTAAATCAAATATTTACAGATAATAAAATTGATTATGTTTTCCATTTTGCTGCTTATGCGGCTGAGGGTTTATCACCTTTTATACGTTCTTTTAACTATGATAATAATTTAAAAGCAACTGCTAGATTAATTAATGAATGTATTAAACATGATGTTAAAAGATTGGTTTTTACGTCTACACTAGCTGTATATGGTCATGGTTATGGAGGTATTTTTGATGAAAAACAGCAACAAGCACCTATTGATCCTTATGGAGTAGCAAAATATGCATGTGAAATGGATATTCAAATTGCAGGTGAACAACATGGCTTAGATTGGTGTATCATTAGGCCTCATAATGTTTATGGTATAAAACAAAATATTTGGGACAAATATAGAAATGTTTTAGGTATATGGATGTACCAACATTTAAATGGGTTAGATATGACAATTTTTGGGGATGGAGAGCAAACGAGAGCATTTAGTTATATTGATGATTCATTAGAACCACTTTGGAACGCAGCCATTAGAACAGAAGCTAGTAAGCAAATTATTAATTTAGGTGGTATTGAAGAAATATCTATTAAAAAAGCATCTAGTATTTTAAGGGAAGTTATAGGTGAAGGTAATATAATTCATTTAGAACCAAGACATGAAGTTAAACACTCAATTCCTACATATCAAAAATCAGTTGACTTATTAGGATTTGAACATAAAACATCTCTTAAAGATGGTTTAAATGTAATGTGGGAATGGGCTAAAAAACAACCTATGAGAGAAAGATTTGTTTGGCCTAGTTATGAATTAGATAAAGGTATTTATAGTTTTTGGAAAAAATAAAGTATGTTAATAGTTGTATTAAATCATAATTTACCACAATTAACTGATAATTGTGCTGAACAACTTTCTAGAAGTTTAGGTAATAATGAACTTTGGGTTGTGGACAATGGATCTGATAAAGCACCTCCGGCTAATTCAACTACGCATAAATTACCAGAAAACATTTATTTAGGTGGAGCTTTTAATGTTGTATTAGAAGAGTTTAACTCCAGCAATCATGATTATTTATTTTTTCTTAATAATGATTTAATATTTCATGGTTATGAATTAATTCCTACTATTTTAGATGAAGTTAAAAGTGGAGATTGGGCAATGTATTCACCATCAGTAATTAATGCTGGTATAGGTCAATGTCATTGGAAAGAAATGTGGAATTGGGGAACAAAAAGTGTTAGACAAGTTCCGTTTATTGATTTTCAAAGCCCTGTAATTAGAAAAGATTTTGCTAAATTAATTAATCGTTTTCCAGATGAATTATTTCACTATGGGTTGGATTTTTATTCTGCAATCCTAGCGGAAAAAAATAATTTAAAAATTGGTGTAAGTGATAATATTACTTTTTGTCATTTAAGTAATGAAACAGCTACTCAAAATATGATTGAAGGATTTACCGAACAATCATTCCCAGCTAAGGCCAATCAATCAATGTATAACTATTTTATGAATTCAGAATACAAAAATGATTATATTAAAATGAGACAAGTAGCGGAAAACTATGGTATGCTAGAATCTATAACTAAACCTCATAATTCATGATAACATTTTGTATTAGTACATTTAATAATTTACCCTATTTAAAAATAGCTATTAAATCAGTTAGAGAAAATAGTTACTATGATAAAGCTCCCTTCATTATTCATGCTGAAAATTGTACTGATGGAACTGATAGGTGGTTAATAGATAATAAAGAAAAATATAATTTAGATGTTTATTTAGATAAAAATAAAGTTCCCCTAGGAATAGGAGGTGGGATGAATTTTTGTGCTGATAAAGTTGAAACTGAATATATAATGTTTTTACACTCTGATTTTTATGTTACTAAAAATTGGGATTTAGAATTATATAATATATTTAAAAAATACCCTAATCAAAAAATGTGGGTTAACTCTCATAGAGTAGAACCTAACATGTTTAATAATCCATCTTCAAGACCAGGTACAGTAATAGTAGATAAAGAAATGTTTGGAGCTTATCACCATGATTTTAAAGACCAGATATTTGAACAATGGGCAAATGAATTTACTGAAATGAATGATTTTGAAATTCCTAAAGGTGAAGGTGTCTCTGGTTTAATTAGAAAAAAAGATTGGGATGAAATAGGTGGTAATGATCCTTTATTTGCCCCAGCAAGCTGGGATGATATGGATTTATTTTTAAGAATGTTAAATAAGGGATTTAAATTTGTATTAACATCTAAATCTATGGTTTATCATTTTGGTGCTAGAGGCAGTCATAGATTAGAAGAAAATGATGGTAAATCATCAACAAGACAAATTGAAGCTGAAAGAGTTAATGCTCAAAAATGGTTTAAAAAATGGAAGGCAATGCCTAAGTTTGATCAATATGAAATGATATGCGGCTTAAAGAATTAGCTAAAAAATGTGACGCCATAGTCTTACCAGCTTATATAAATGATTCTAATGATTTGTTTAGAATAGCTCATTTACAAAGATTAAATTCTAATTTTAATCATTTATTTGATAAAACTATTATTTGTATAAATTATAAATCACCTGAAGTTAAAGAACAATTATTAAAAAAGGTTGAAGCTATATTTAACGATCATTTTAATAATATAGATTTTATCCATAATGATATAAACTATGAAAATGTCAGATCATTATGTGAGCAAGAAGAAACAT